>Ga0207657_10000184_pt1 | contig 64813 bp, 68 predicted proteins | sample KBSC33metaG_FD_184316 | JGI IMG/M metagenome (GOLD analysis project Ga0207657, IMG submission 184316) | Corn rhizosphere microbial communities from Kellogg Biological Station, Michigan, USA - KBS C3-3 metaG (SPAdes) (version 2) | ecosystem: Host-associated > Plants > Roots > Rhizosphere > Soil ...
GCGTCGGCGGCCGGTCGCTCCAGCCGGCGGCCGACATCGGACTAGACCAGTTGGCAAATTGGTCTTGACTTTTCGGTGAACGCTGTGAGACCATCCGGATCGATGGCAAGTGGTCAGTACCAACTGAGCGGAACCCCGGAGGCTTCCAGATGAAGAGACGCAGCATCGCCGCCCTCTTGCTCGTCACCGTCGTCGCAGCGGCCGTCGCGGCCACGACGTCGGGCGCGACGAAGAAGGCGAACGCTTCGAGTATCACCGTGTGGCTGCAGACGGACGCGCAGTCGGGTTGGGCTGATCTCGTCGCGTCGGTGAACCAGAAGTTCCAGTCCGACCACCCCGGCACGACCGTGAATGTCCAGTACCAGAGCTGGGGCGACCATCTCCAGAAGTTCGACGCCACCCTCGCAGGCGGCGGCGGCCCCGACGTGATCGAGATGGGCAACACCGAGATGACGAAGTACATGGCGGCGGGCGCGTTCGCCGACCTCAGTTCGGCGAAGGGCAGCTTCGACAACTCGGCCAACTGGCTGAAGGGCCTGGCCGCCTCGGGCGTCTACAAGAACAAGACGTACGGCGTTCCCTACTACGCCGGGTCGCGCGTGGTGACGTACCGCTCCGACCTGTTCAAGAAGGCGGGCATCTCCAAGCTGCCGACCTCGACGGCTGCGTACGCCGCCGACGCACAGAAGCTGATGGCGAAGAGCGGAAAGAAGGGCTTCTCGCCGGTCTACATCGCCGGCACCGACTGGTACTTCGCGATGGGCTTCGTGTTCGATTACGGCGGCGGCATCGCGGCCCAGATCAGCGGCAAGTGGAAGGGCCTGCTGACCACGCCGAAGTCGATCGCCGGGCTGACCGCGTACAAGAACTTCTTCGCGACGGCCTCACGGGCATCGAAGACGACGGACGAGTCGCATCCGAACCCGTACGACGTCTATGCGCAGGGGCAGGCGGCCTCGATGATCGGGCCCAGCTGGTACACGTGCTGTGTCGGCGCGAAGTACAAGGGCAGCACGTCGCAGTTCGTCATGCCCGGCCATGTCGCAGGCACGTCGATGCCGGGCTTCCTCGGCGGCTCGGACCTCGCAGTGCCGATCACGAGCAACAACAAGGCGCTCGCGACCGATTGGCTGAAGGACTTCACGTCCACCAGCTCGGAGAAGACCCTGCAGGCGAAGGGCAACATCCCGAACGCGACCAACCTGCTCGGGAACAGCATCAACGAGCGCGCTGCCTCCCGCAGCTGGTTCGTCCCGACCGCGAAGCACTGGGTCGACGTCGAGAACGGCAACATCCTTCGCAACATGCTGGCGCAGATCCTCACCGGAAAGCTGTCCGTGAAGCAGGCGGCACAGTCGGCGAGCGACAACATCGCCTCGGTGCTGAACCAGCCGTAACGTGAGCGTAGGCTCGGGCCTTGAGTGAAGGGACGAGTACGGCAACCGCCGCCGGGACGTTTCCACTGACGTCCCGGCGGCGTCGCCGTCTCTGGGGGCGGGTCGCGGTCCCCTACGCGCTGATCGCGCCCGTCGTGATCACGATCGCGCTGATCCTCGGGTACCCGCTCTACTACCTCGTCCGGCTCTCGCTGCAGCAGTACGGCCTGTTCGAGCTGATCCGCCACAAGGGCATCGGCGTCGGGCTCGCCAACTACCGCTCGGTCCTCCACGACCAGATCTTCTGGCACACGCTCGTCCGCACGATCGTGTTCACCGCGGCGAACGTGGTGCTGACGATGGTGCTCGGCCTGCTCGTCGCGCTGCTCCTCGTCCGCGTCAGCAGGCCGGTGCGGCTTCTGCTCAGTTCGAGCCTCGTCCTCGTGTGGTCGATGCCGGTCGTCGTCGCGGTGCAGGTCTGGTACTGGATGACGAACTTCGAGAACGGCGTCGTCAACTACGTGCTGACGCAGCTCCACCTCGGCAGCTTCGAGCAGCACGACTGGTATGCCTCGACGTTCTCGCAGCTGTCGATGGTGACGCTGCTCATCGTCTGGGGCGCGTTGCCGTTCGTGGCGATCACGCTCTACGCCGCGCTCGCCCAGGTCCCGAACGACCTGCTCGAGGCGGCGTCGGTCGACGGTGCCGGCGCGTGGATGAAGTTCCGCGACATCACGCTGCCGATCCTCCGGCCGATCCTGCTCATCCTGACGAGCCTCTCGATCATCTGGGACTTCGGCGTCTTCACGCAGCCGTACCTGCTGATCGGCCAGTCGAAGGTCACGCCCGGCAACTTCCTGATGAGCATCTATCTCTTCGAGGAGGGCTACTTCAAGAGCGACTACGGCCGCGGCGCCGCGATCTCGCTGCTGATGCTCGCGATCGTCGGCGTGCTCAGCATCGTCTACGTGCGTCGCATGGTGCGGATCGGAGTCGAGACGTGAAGTCGCGCCGGCTGGGCTGGGACGCGCTCGGGATCGCCGTCTTCGTCGTGATGGTGTTCCCGGTGTTCTGGATGATCTCGACGGCGTTCAAGCCGAACGACCAGATCGTGAGCCTGACACCGACGTGGCTGCCCCTGCACCCGACGCTCGACCACTTCACGGACGCGATCCACCGGCCGTACTTCTGGACCGACGTCAAGAACAGCCTGATCATCGTGTGCGTCACGGTCGCGTTGTCGATCGCGCTCGCATTTCTCGCCGCGATCGCCCTGGCGCGCTTCGGGTTCGCAGGCCGCAAGCTGTTCGTCGTGCTCGTGATCGGCATCCAGATGCTGCCGCAGGCCGGTCTGATCATCCCGCTGTACGTCGTGCTCGCTCGGTACCACCAGGTGAACACGCTGACCGGTGTGATCCTCACGTACATGACGTTCGTGCTGCCGTTCTCCGTCTGGACCTTGCGCGGGTTCCTGCTCGGGATCCCGAAGGAGCTCGAGGAGGCGGCGATGGTCGACGGCTCGACGCGTGTCGGCGTGTTCCTGAAGATCCTGCTGCCGCTGATGGGGCCGGGGCTCGTCGCGACGTCGGTGTTCGCGTTCATCACGACGTGGAACGAGTACATCTTCGCGCGCATCCTGCTGAACGACCAGAGCAAGCAGACCGTGACGGTCTGGCTGTCCTACTTCTACGGGACGAGCAGGCACACCGACTGGGGCGCGCTGATGGCAGCGTCGACGCTGACCGCGGTCCCCGTCGTCGTCTTCTTCCTGCTCGTGCAGCGGCGAATCGCGTTCGGCCTGACGCAGGGAGCGGTGCGGGGGTGAGCCTCGGGGCGGGCCTGGTGTTGCCGAGCTTCCCCGGCTCGGAGCCCCCGGACTGGATCCGCCGGTTCCTCGCGGACGGCGGGCGCGGGATCGTGCTGTTTGCGTACAACGTCGACGACCTGCCGGCGCTCGCCGCGTCGCTCAGAGCAGAACGTGAGGACGTGCTGCTCGCACTCGACGAAGAAGGCGGCGACGTGACCCGGCTCGAGTGGCGCGAGGGCAGTTCGTACCCCTCCGCGGCTGCCCTTGGCGCGCTCGATGAGCCGGCGCTCACGGAGGAGGTGGCCGCGGCGATCGCGGCCGACCTTGCCGCGGCAGGCGTCAACTGGAACTTTGCACCGGTCGCCGATGTGAACGTGCCCGCCAACCCGGTGATCGGCGTTCGCTCGTTCGGCTCCGATGCTTCGCTCGTCGCGCGGCACGTCGCGGCGGCGGTGCGCGGCTTTCAACGGGTCGGCGTCGCGGCGTGCGCGAAGCACTTCCCGGGCCACGGCTCGACGGTCGAGGACTCGCATCTCGCTCTGCCCGCGCTGGTCGGGCCGGTCGAAGCCGGGCTCGAGCCGTTCCGTGCGGCGATCGCGGCCGGTGTCGCGTCGATCATGACCGCGCACATCAAGGTCAACGCCGATGCCGCGACGCTCGATCACTCGGTGCTGCACGACCTGCTGCGCACGGAGCTCGGGTTCGACGGCGCGATCGTCGCCGACGCGCTCGAGATGAAGGGCGTCAGCGCGAGGCACGGCGTCGTGGACGCAGCAGTCCTCGCCGTCGAGGCCGGAGCCGACGCCTTGATCGTCGGGCACGACGTCGGCGCGAGCGACACGCTGCGCATCGTCGAGGCGCTCGACCGGCGCGTCTCACCGGACCGCCTCGAGGAAGCCGCCGCACGGGTCGCGTCGCTGGCCGCCTTCGCACGACCGCGCGACGCCGAGATCGACCGGGCCGCGGCGCTCGGTGCAGCCGAGCGGGCAGTCAGCGTCGACGGCGACATCGCATTCGCGGGCGACCCGTCGATCGTCGAGCTGCGCCCGGTCGCCAACATCGCGGCCGGCGAGGCCGAGCACGGGCTCGCGCCGCGGATCGTCCGCGAGGGCGACCCGATCCCCGAGGCGGACGTGTACGTCGTGCGCGACGTTCATCGTCATCCCTGGATGGAAGCGGTCGATCGCCCGGGCGCAGTCGTGGTCGAGATCGGCCTGCCGGTGTGGCGGCCCAGCGCCGCGCGCGGATACGTCTCCTCGCTCGGCGGCGGCCGTGCGTCGCTCGAGGCAGTCGAGGGGCTCCTGTGAGCGTACGGCCTTGCCGGTGCCGGAGCGGGGAATGACGACGCATCTCGAGCGCGAGCTGCGCGAGCAGCCGATGGCGCTCGACCGCCTCCTCGCCACGCAGCGTGAGGCTGCGGAGCGCATCGCGGCGCTGTTCCGGCGCGAAGACGTCGGCTACGTGCTGATCGCGTCGCGCGGGAGCTCCTCGAACGCCGCGCGGTACGCGCAGTACGTCCTCGGCCGCGCCCACCGCGTGCCGGTCTCGTTCGCGACGCCGTCGCTGTACACCCTGTACGGGCAGCCGCCGCGTCTCGACGGCGCGCTCGTCCTCGGCATCTCGCAGTCGGGCCGCTCGCCCGACGTGAAGGAAGTGCTCGAGGAGGCGAAGCGGCAGGGGAGGCCGACGGTCGCGATCACGAACGACGTCGCGTCCCCGCTCGCGGCCGTCGCCGACGAGGTGCTCGCGCTCGAGGCGGGCGAGGAGCTCGCGGTCGCCGCGACCAAGACGTACCTGAACTCGCTCGGCGCGATCGCGCTCCTGTTCGCCGTGTCGACCAGCGACGTGGGGGCGCTGCACGAGCTCGAGCGGATCCCCGCCCACGTGGCGCTGCAGATCGAGCGCTCGTGGGACGACGCGCAGCGGCTCGACCGGCTCGGCGAGCTGCAAGGCGGCACGGTCGTCGCGCGCGGCGTCAACTTCGCGACTGCCTACGAGACCGCGCTGAAGATCCGCGAGCTCTCGGGGCTTCTCTTCGAGGCGTACTCGGCGGCCGATCTCATGCATGGACCGATCGCGGCGGTCGGTGCGGGCTGGCCCGTGGTGGCGATCGCGCCGCGCGGGCCTGCGTTCGAGTCGATGGCGACCGCACTCGGTGCGCTCAAGGAACGGGGCGCGCGGTTGATCGTGGTCTCGGACGACGACCGTGCACTGGCGAAGGCGGATGCAGCGCTGCCGCTCTGGACACGCGTGCCCGAGTGGCTCTCGCCGCTCGTCGCGGTCATTCCGGGCCAGTTGGCGGCGCTGCGGCTGGCGCAGCTGCGCGGCGTCGACCTCGACTCGCCGCTCGGGTTGCACAAGGTCACGCTCACGCGCTAGTGGTTCGCACCAACTAGCTACCTTGCCCCGCGTGACCGTGGTGGCGGGAGAGCGCCGGTTCGAGGCACCGCGCGAGCGCGTGTTCGAGCTGCTCACGAGCCCGGATGTGATCGCGGCCGCAATGCCGGCGGTTCGGTCGCACCAGGTCCTCGATGCCGATCACTGGCTCGCCAAGGTGAAGCCGCCGCTGCCGCTCGCTCCATCCCTCACGATCCGGTTCGAGGTGCTCGACCGGCGGCCGCCCGAGCATGCGCGTATGCACGCGCACGGCGGTGGTGCGGATGTGACTTCGACGTTCGACCTCGAGGCCGACGGCGACGCAACGGTGATGCACTGGCAAACCGACCTGCGTCTAGCCGGCCTGCTGGGAAAGCTTGCCGGCCCCGGGGGCGAGGCAGTCGCGCGCCGTCAGGCAGACCGCACGCTGGACGAGGTCACACGTCGTCTGTGATCTCGGCGCGGCGCTCCTCGACGCAGAGCCTGGCCCAGTGCCAGGCGCGTGCGAGGATCTTGTCGGCGAGCTCCTCGTCGCCCTCCGCCACCTCGATCCGGACCTGGTGGATCACCGCCTCGCCGTGTGTGTCGATCTCGTGATGCTCGGCCGAGACGATCGAGACCTCTCCGACCTCGTCGAGTAGCCACTCGGCGAGCCGGTCGATCTCCGCCGGTGTCGCTGCGCGGCCCGCGAAGACACCGAAGTTCACGCGAACCTCGATCTTGGGCGGGTCGGCACGCTCGACGACGAATGCGAGTGCAGGATCACTCATCACGGGTACAACGAGTCTGTCGGCGAGCGGGATACGTCAGCGCTCGCGCGGCTGCCAGCGAAAGCCGCGTATTGCAGCGACGGCGCCGATCACGCCCCAGAGCACGACGACTCCGAGCGAGCTGGTCTCGCTCCACACGTGGTGGTGGCGGATCATCACGTCGCGCGTCAGCTTCGTGAAGTACGTCAACGGTAGGACGTCAGCGATCGCACGGAGAAAGCCCGGGTACTTCGCGGTCGAGAAGAACGTGCCGGAGATGATCGCCATCGGCAGGTAGACGAAGTTGACGACGGCCGACGACCCTTCGGCGGAGCGCACCGCGGCGGTCAGCCCGAGCCCGAGCGCGGCGAACGCTCCCGCGCCGATCGCGAGGCTGACGAGCAGCGAGAACGGCCGGTCGGGAAGCCCGACCGAGAACAGCAGCCGGCCCAGCACGATGATCAGCGCCGCTTCGATCAAGAACGTCACGAACGTCGAGACGAGCACGGCGACGACATAGATCGCGGGTGGCAGAGGCGTGGCCCGGATGCGCTTGAGCACCCCGCTCTCGCGGCGGATCACCATTGTGATCGCAAGCCCTGCGAACGCGGTGGAGGCGACCCCGTAGCCGATCATTCCGGCTTCGAGATACGCCGCGCCGCGGATGCCGGTGATGCGGTCGTTGCCGTAGATCGAGCCGAAGACGAGGAAGAAGATGATCGGCAGGAAGAACGTGAAGAATGCCGCCTCACGGTTGCGCCAGAACAGCAGCTGCTCCGTGCGGAGCTCGTGCAGGAAGAGCCTCACTCGCCGGTCAGCTCCAGGTAGACGTCCTCGAGCGTCGGCCTGCGCACCTCGAGCCCTTCGAGCTCCTCGCCGCGCGCGATCGCCTCCGCTGTCAGTTCGTTCAGTCGGAGCGTCGGCTCGCGTGTGCGCTCGGTGACCGCTTCACCGTTTCGGTGGTAGCGGATCTCCGTCTCGACATCGCCGCCGCGCAGGTCGGCGGGCGTGCCTTCGCGGATGATCTCGCCGTTCCGCAGCACGGCGACGCGATCCGCGAGTTGCTCGGCCTCGTCGAGGTAGTGCGTCGTCAGGAGGATCGTCTTCCCGAGCTCGCGCAGGTTCGCGATCGTCTGCCACGCGGTGCGCCGCGCGCCGGGGTCGAAACCTGTCGTCGGCTCATCGAGGAAGATCAGCTCCGGGTCGCCGATCAGCGCAAGGCCGAGGTCGAGCCGCCGCTGCTGCCCGCCGGACAGCGTCCGCACGCGCGCGTTCGCCTTCTCGCCCAGCTCCACGATCTCGATCACGTCGCCCGGGTCGCGGGGCCTCGCGTAGTAGCCCGCGAACGTCTGGAGGCTCTCGCGGACCGTCAGGTTCGGATAGAGGGAGGACGACTGGAGCATCACGCCGACGCGCTCGCGCCATGCCGTGCCGCTACGTTCCGGATCCTCGCCGAGCACTTCGACGCTGCCCGAGTCGCGCGCACGGTACCCCTCGAGGATCTCGATCGTCGTCGTCTTGCCCGCACCGTTCGGCCCGAGCAGGCCGAACACCTCGCCGCGCTCGATCGTGAAGTCGATTCCGCGGAGTGCTTCGTAGTCGCCGTAGCTCTTGTGGAGCCCGGCGACCGAGACGGCCGTCACAGGTCGAGCTCCGCGACCCCGGCCGGGGGGAAGCTCACGTCACGCCCGGTCAGCGCGAACACGATGTCGCTGCAGTCGGGCTGGTGGCCGACGGCGACGATCGTCGCGCCCTTGTCCTGGACGGCCTGCCGGAGCGTCTCGGTCGTTGCCCCGGGAGCGAGGTTGTCGTCGGCGGTCGCGTCGAGCTTGCAGGCGCGCGCGATCAGATCGGCTGTCTCTCTCGCCCGTAGAAGTGGGCTCGACACGACCGCGCTGGGCTGCTCGCTCGCGAGTCGCTCGCCCAGCGTTCGCGCGGCGTGGCGGCCGGCGGCGGTCAGGCGGCGCAGCTCGTCCGGCTCGCCCGGGGCGGACTCGGCATGGCGGACGAGGAAGACGCGCACGCGGCTAGCGTAGACGGGCTGCGACCTCGCCCAGGACGGCGACCCGCTCGACGTCCTCGTGCTGGAGGTGCTGCAGCATCACGCGCTCGACGCCCGCGTCGGCATACGCGCGGAGCTGTTCCTCGAGCTCGCCCGCGTCGCCTGTGAGCTCGATCATCATCGAGAAGCGGAGCGGGTCGCGGCCGGCCTTCTCCGCGGCATCGTCGAGTCGCTTCTTGCGCTCGCGCGCCTCGTCGACCGTCGGCCAGACGGTGTTGTACTCGTCGGCGTACGTGACCGCCGCTGCGACGGTGCGCGGCTTCGCGCGGCCCCCGACGATGATCCGCGGCCGCGGCTGCTGGACCGGCTTCGGCCAGATGTCGTCGGCTTCGGTCCACTGGCGCGTGATCTCGGCCAGCTGACGGTCGAGCTCGTCGAGCCGGCCGGTGGTCGTCATGAAGTCGAAGCCGTACGCAGTGTGCTCCGACTCGTACCAGCCGGCGCCGAGGCCGAGCTCGACGCGGCCGCCGGAGATGTGGTCGGCAGTCGTGACGAGCTTCGCGAGCACGGACGGCCTGCGGAACGTGACCGGGCTGACGAGCGTGCCGAGCCTGATCGTCGACGTGATCGCTGCGAGCCCGCAGATCGTTCCCCACGCGTCGAGTGCGCCGTTCGGGTCGCCGCGGCCGATCGCCCGGTAATGGTCGGAGCGGAAGAGCGCGTCGAGTCGCGCTTCCTCGGCGGCGCGCGCGAGCGCGACCCATTGGGGCCAGGTGACTCCCTCCTGGCCCTCGATCATCAGGCAGACCTTCATTCGGGTGTGACGTACGCGGCGGTGAGGCCGCCGTCGACGAGGAACGTCGCGCCGGTGACGTATGAGGACTCGTCGGAGGCGAGGAACAGCGCGCCGTTCACCACCTCCCTCGCCTTCGCGAGGCGTCCGGTCGGCCAGTGGTTGCGCCGGCGTTCGAGTGCGGCCGGGTCGTCGCCGAAGATGCGCAGGAGGAGCGGCGTCTCGACCGGTCCCGGGCAGAGCGCGTTCACTCTCACCCCTTGTCGTGCGAACTGGACGGCGAGCTCTCTCGTCATGCTCAGGACAGCGCCCTTCGACGCGGTATAGGAGATCTGGCTGGTCGCGGCACCGACGATCGCGACGAAGCTCGCGACGTTGATCACGCTGCCGCTGCCGCGCTCGAGCAGGTGGGGGATCCCGTGCTTGCAGCAGAGGAAGACGCCTTTGGTGTTGACGGCCTGCACGCGATCCCACGCGTCGGTGGTGGTTTCGAGCACCGAGGCGTCGTCGGCGGGGGAGATGCCGGCGTTGTTGTAGAGGACGTCGATCCCGCCGAATCGATCCTTCGTCGCGCTCATCATCGCGGCGACACTGGCTTCGTCGGCGACGTCGACCCGCTGCGCGAACGCGGTTCCTTCGTCGCAGCGCGCTGCGGTCTCTTTCGCGGCGTCGAGGTCGACGTCGGCGGCGCAGACCTTCGCGCCTTCCTGGGTGAAGAGCTCCGCGGCGTCGCGGCCCATCCCGCCGCCCGCACCTGTGATCACGCACACCTTGCCGTCGAGACGACCCATCAGCCCTCCGTCGAGTAGTAGACGTTCTTGACTTCGGAGTAGCCGTCGAGCGCGTGCATGCCGAGCTCCCGGCCGAAGCCCGATTGCTTGAAGCCGCCGAACGGCGTCGAGACGCGCACGCTGGAGTTCGAGTTGATGCTCAGCACGCCGGTGTCGAGCGCTCTCGCCACCCTGAGCGCGCGTGCGCCGTTGCTGGTCCAGATCGAGCCCGACAGTCCGTACGGCGTGTCGTTCGCGATGCGGATCGCGTCGGCCTCGTCGTCGAACGGGATCAGCGCGGCGACGGGGCCGAACACCTCTTCGCGGGCGATCCTGTCGTCGTTCGTGGCTTCGACGAGCGTGCACGGGAACCAGTAGCCCTTTCCCGTCGGTGCGTCGCCCTGGAAGAGCGGTGCAGTGTCGACGAAGCTCGCGACGGTGTCGCGGTGGGTCCTGGAGATGAGCGGTCCCATCTCGGTGCTTTCTGCGCTCGGGTCGCCGACCTTCACGTTTCGTGTGGCTTCGATCAGCAGCTCCGCGAACCGGTCGTAGGCGCGCTTCTCGACGAGGATGCGCGAGCGGGCGCAGCAGTCCTGGCCGGCGTTGTCGAAGACGGCGTACGGTGCTGCGGCGGCGGCCTTCTCCAGGTCAGCATCGGCGAAGACGACGTTCGCGGACTTGCCGCCGAGCTCGAGCGTGACGCGTTTGATGGTCTTCGCCGCGCCTTCCATCACGCCGCGGCCCACCTCGGTGCTGCCGGTGAAGCCGATCTTCGCGACGTCGGGATGCTCGACGAGGCGCCGGCCGACGACGGAGCCCTTGCCGACGACGACGTTGAGGACGCCTTCGGGGATGCCGGCCTCGAGCGAGAGCTCGGCGAGTCGGATCGCAGAGAGCGGCGTGAGCTCGGCCGGCTTCAGGACGACCGTGTTGCCGGTCGCGAGTGCGGGGCCGAGCTTCCAGGAGGAGATGTTGAGCGGGAAGTTCCAGGGGACGATCAGCCCGACGACACCGAGCGGCTCGCGGAAGGTCATGTCGATGCCGCCGGCGACGGGGATCGTCTCGCCGTGGCGCTTGTCGACCGCGCCGGCGTAGAAGTGGAAGACGTCGGCCACCATCCCGATCTCGCCACGGGCGCCGGTGATCGGCTTGCCGACGTTGCCGGACTCGATCCGCGACAGCTCTTCGTGGTGCTCCTCGACGAGCGTCGCGAGCCGGCGCAAAAGGCGGCCGCGGTCCGCAGGCGACACCTTGCTCCAAGCGGGGAAGGCGGCCCGCGCCCGTGCCACCGCTGCATCCGTCTCCTCGGTCCCGGCCGAGTCGAGTGATGCGATCGTCTCCTCGGTCGCCGGGTTGATGACGGTCACGCTCACGGCTGCGATTGAATCACGTCGCGTTTCAGCCGCGCGCGACGAGCACCGCTAGCCGCGCATCGAGGCGGCCATCGCGCGCACCGACTGTCGCAGCGACCGCGTCGACGCCAGGACCGCCGTCGGCTCGTAACCGCAGTGCGCCATGCAGTTCGCGCAGCGCGGGTCGCGGCCGCGCCCGTACGCGCTCCAGTCGGTGGTCTCGATCAGCTCCTTGTAGGTCTTCGTGTAGCCGTCGCCCATCAGGTAGCACGGTCGCTGCCAGCCGAAGACCGAGTAACTCGGGATCCCCCACGGCGTGCACTGGAAGTCGACCTTCCCTTCGAGGAAGTCGAGGAAGAGCGGCGTGTGGTTCAGCCGCCACCGTTTGCGGCCGCCGTCCGCGAACGCCTCGCGGAAGAGTGCGCGCGTCTGGGTCACGCCGGGGAAGTGATCCTGATCCGGCGCCTTCTCGTACGCGTAGGCAGGCGAGATCTGGATCGCGTCGACTTCGAGCTCGTCGTTCAGGAAATCCAGCACCTCACGCACAGTCTTCGGCGTGTCGGTCGACAGGAAGGTCGTGTTCGTGTTCACGCGAAAGCCACGCGCCTTCGCCGCCCGGATCGCGGCCACCGCCTTGTCGAAGATACCGTCGCGTTCGACGAACGCGTCGTGGCGCTCACGCAGCCCGTCGAGATGGACGACCCAGGTGAAGTACTCGGACGGAGTGAATCGCTCGAGCCGCTTCTCCATCAGGATCGCGTTCGTGCAGAGGAAGACGAATCGCTTTCGCTCGACGAGGCGGCGTACGATCTCGTGAACCTCGGGATGGACGAGCGGCTCGCCGCCCGCGATCGACACCATCGGGGCCCCCGACTCCTCGATCGCGGCGAGCGCCTGGTCGACGGGCATCCGCTTCTTGAGGACGTGCTCGGGGTGCTGGATCTTCCCGCAGAAGGAGCACGCGAGATTGCACTGGAACAGGGGCTCGAGCTCGACCAGCAGCGGGAAGTGCTTGCGTCTACGGAGCTTCTGCGCCATCAGGTACTTCCCGATCGCAAGGCTCTGGCGGAGTGGGATGCTCATCCACGCACCTCCTTCGGAAGCCGGAAGCGCAGCGACTCCGTCGTCGTCTTCCGCTGCTCGACCTCGGCTCCGCCGAGCGCCTGGAGCGTCTCGACGACACTCGACACGAGCGGCTCGGGCGCCGAAGCGCCGGCCGACAGCCCGATCGTGGCCGCGTCGGCGATCCAGCGCAGGTCGATGTCCTGCTCGTCGTCGATCAGGTAGGCCGGGGTGTTCTCACGCTCGGCGACCTCGACGAGCCGTAGCGAGTTCGAGGAGCTGTGCGACCCGACCACGAGGACGACGTCGGACTCGCGTGCGACCTCGCGTACCGCCGCTTGCCGGTTCGTGGTCGCGTAGCAGATGTCGTCGGAGGCCGGCCCGCGCAGCGCAGGGAACCGCGTCCGGAGCGTCTGCACGATCTCTTCCGTCTCGTCCACGGCGAGGGTCGTCTGGGTGAGGTAGGTCACGCGTCCTGCGTCCCGCGGGCGGACGCGCTCGGCATCGCGCACGTCCTGGACCAGTAGCGTCGCCTCCGGGGCCTCGCCGCGTGTGCCTTCGATCTCCTCGTGCCCGTCATGGCCGACCAGGATCACCGTGTTGCCCGCCGCGGCAAACCGGCGGGCCTCCGCATGCACCTTCGAGACGAGCGGGCAGGTCGCGTCGATCACGTCGAGCCGGCGCTCCGCGGCTTCCGCCCGCACCGCCGGCGAGACCCCGTGGGCGGAGAACACGGTCGTCGCGCCGTTGGGAATCTGGTCGAGCTCGTCGACGAAGATCGCGCCCCGGCGCTCCAGGTCTGCGACCACGTGATGGTTGTGGACGATCTGCTTGCGGACGTAGACGGGAGCGCCGCGCTGTGCCAGGGCGAGCTCGACGATCTCGATCGCCCGTTCGACGCCCGCGCAGAACGAACGGGGCTCCGCGAGCAGCACGCGACGCGGCCTGAGCGCGTTCCGCCACTCCTCGAGCACCGGTGCCGCGCGCCGAAGCGCCACGAGCGCGCGGGCGCCGTCCGCGAGCGTCCGCGGATGGATCGTCTCGCCGCTCTGCTCCTCCACGACGACGCGCAGGACGACGAGCGGCCGGCCGTTCGCGGCGTCGGCGAGCCATGCGGACTCCATGTCCACGCCGTCGACGCCTTCGGCGGCGAGGTAGGCGCGTTCCGACGGGCCGGCGATCCGCTCGACCGACGCGAGCGTGGCCGGCCGTGCCCGGAGGCCACGGCGGCGAAGCGCGGCTGCAAGCGCGCGGCTGCCGGCGGCCTGCACGCGTACCCCGTCCGGCCGGCGAAGCTCCGAGGCGAGCAGCACGTCACCGGTGCGCACGCCGGCGCCGGTGCCTGCGCACAGGCCGGCGACCGCCACCCCGCGGGCTTGTTCGACGGCGAGCCCGCGGGCAGCCGCGATCTGCGCGCGCCTTCGGCCCATGCCCGAGCGGATCACGCGAGCCGAGTTGCGCAGCGACTGCGGCAGGCAAGCCGACTCGACGCGCAGAGCGGTGTACACGAGAACGCGATCGTCCCTCATCCAGTCGCCTCCCTTCGGGCCAGGCGCCCGAGTGCGGAGACCGGGAACACCTGCCGGTACAAGTGATAGTTGAGATAGAAGTCGCCGGGGAAGCCTGTGCCGGTGAACCACGGCTCGTCCCACGAGCCGTCCGGCTGCTGCGTCGTCGCGAGGAAGGTGACGGCGCGGTCGACGGTCTCGTCGTGGACACCCGCAGCTTCGAGTGCGAGGAGCGCCCACGACGTCTGCGACGCGGTCGACGCGCCGCGGCCTCGCCAGGCGGCGTCGCGGTACGAGCGGAGGTCCTCGCCGAAGCCGCCGTCCTCGTTCTGGACCGACCGGAGCCACGCGACGGCGCGCCCGACGCTCGGATGGCCGGCGAGGCCGCAGGCCGCGAGCGCAGGCACCGCGGCGCCCGTTCCGTAGAGGTGGTTCGCGCCCCACCGCCCGAACCACGATCCATCGCGCTCCTGCTCGCCGATCAGGTACGCGATGCCGGCGCGCGCCGGCAGCTCGCCGCTGCGGCCCTCGAGGGCGAGCGCCTCGACGACGTGGGCGGTCACGTCCGCGCTCGGCGGGTCGATGACCTCGCCGAAGTCGCAGAAGGGGAGGCGGCAGGGCAGTGCGCTCGTGTTGTCCGCGTCGAACGCCGCCCAGCCTCCGCCCTTCGACTGCATCCCGACCATCCAGGCGAGCCCGCGATCCGCGGCGTCGGCGCCCGTGCCTGCCCGCCGGAGCGCCATCACGACCTCTGCCGTGTCGTCGATGTCCGGGTGCCAGTCGTTCGCGAACTCGAAGGCAAATCCGCCGGGCTCGAGGTGGGGGCGGCGGCGCGTCCAGTCGCCGCGGTGACGGATCTCCCGGGAGGCGAGCCACTGGGCCGCGCGCGCGACGCTCGGGTGCGTCGGCTCGACCCCGGCGTCGAGCAGCGCGATCACGGCCAGCGCCGTGTCCCAGACGGGCGATTGACACGCCTCGATCCTGCGCCCGGCCGCATCGGAGATCGTGAAGCCGTCGAGCCCGTCCAGGCCGCGCCGCATCGGCTCCGCCGAGAGCGGGAGCCCGTAGGCGTTGAGCGCGATCAGGGACCAGACCCACGGAGGCTGGATCCCGCCCCAGGATCCGTCCGCCTCCTGTCGCTTGACGATCCAGGCGATCGCGCGTTCGAGCGCGTGACGCCGAAGCGGCGGGAACGGCCGGCGGCCGTACGCGTGGAGCGCGCGGTCGAAGAGGGGCGCGCGTCGCTCGGTGCCGGCCGGCAGCTCGTCGAGCGCGAAGGACAGCGGACGTACGGGCTGCAAGGCCGTCGCGACCTGCAGCGCGACGATCGTCTGCCTCGCCCAGCAGGCGAACGAATAGACGGAGAGCGGCGCACGCGCGGGCAGGAGGATCTGCTCGGGCGGAAGCACCGGGACGCGGTCCCACCGCCACACGCCGAGCAGCGAGAGCCACATGCGCGTGAAGACGCGGGTGCGGGCGAGGCCGCCGTTCGAGACGATCAGCTCTCGCGCCGCGACCAGATGCGGCTCCGCCGGAGCGTCGCCGGCGAGCCGGAGCGCCACGTAGGCCTCCACTGTGGTCGAGAGGTCGGGCGGGCCGCCGTAGAACGTGGCCCAGCTGCCGTCGTCGCGCTGCTTCGAGCGAATCCAGTTCGCGGTGGCAGCTGCGGACTCCGAGTCGAGGATGCCGAGGTAATGACGGAGGAAGAGATCCTCGGCGTCGATCGTCACGTTGGTCTCCAGCTCGCCCTTCCAGAACCCGTCCGGGTGCTGCAGCTCGAGGAGGCGGTCGATGCCGCGCCGGAGCGTCCGCCGGAGGGTCGAGGGTGCCTCGGCGACCGCCGTCATGCCGCCACCGTCTCGGCTCCGCGTCGCGAGCGGATCGGCCCGGTGAGCACCTCGCGCGCTGCGGCGTGCCCGCTGCGCACGGCGCCCTCCATCGTCGCCGGCCAACCGGAGTCCGTCCACGCGCCGGCGAGTGCGAGGCCGGGGATGCCTGTTCGCGCAGGCGGCCGCAGCCGGCCGGCTCCGGGCGCCGCCCGGAACGTGGCGCGGGGCGAGCGCGTGACCGCGGCGTCGAGCAGCGTGGCGCGACGGGCGCGGGTGAGCATCCGCTCGAGCGCCGCGGCTGCCTCGGCCACGATCTGCGCCTTCGGCCGGCCGATCTCGGCCTCGGCGGCCGAGAGCGAGACGGCCAGCAGCTGGCCCTCCGCGACGCCGGATGCAGCGGTCCGGTCGAAGATCCATTGCACGGGCGCGCCGACGGCGGCCGCGAGCGGCGTGCCGAGCACCGGGCGGTCGTAGTGCAGGTGCAGGTTGACGATCGGGCTCGCGCCGAGCACCTCCGCAGCTTCGGCCGCGTACAGCCCGTCCGGCAGGAGTCCCGGCGCCACGTCATGCGGCACCGCACAGATGACGCGGTCGACCGGCACCCGGTCGCCGCGCACTTCGAGCTCGAAGCCGTCGTCGAGCGGGACGATGCGATCGACCTTCGTTCGCAGCTGCACCTGGACACGGCTCGCGGCGAGCGCTGAAGCGGCGGCCTCGCCGTGCAGTCGACCGAGCGGCACCGTCGGCACGCCGAGGTCGCAGGCGTCGGACGTTTCGAGGAAGCCGGTCCGGAACACGAACGCGGCAGCAGCGAGGGACGCGTCGTCGGCGTGCAGGTTCAGCGTCGGCAGGACGATCAGGTCCCACAGCCGGTCGATCGCGCGGGCGGACTGGCCGTGTGCCCGGAGCCACCCGCCGAACGTCGTCGTCTCGCCGATCGGATCGGCGGGATCGACCGACCGCAACGCGTGGACCGCGCGCGCAGCGGAGAGCCGCTCGCGTGGAGCGAGATGGCCGAACGCGGCGAGGGCGCGCAGGAGGTGGAACGGTGCGGGGAGCTGCGAGCGTGCGAACGTCGCAGCCCGTCCGTCGGCGTCGAGCACGTCGATCGACAGTCGCGGCTGCAGCTCGAGGAAGCGGTCGGTCCCGAGGCGGCGGAGCAGGCGCCGGTACTCGGTGCAGCAGCGGAGCGCGACGTGCTGGCCGTTGTCGAGCCAGTAGCCGTTTCGCTTGATCGAGAACGTCGCACCGCCGAGCCTCGGGAGCGCTTCGATCAGGACGACCGACGCGCCCGCATCCGCGCACGCGAGCGCCGCCGTGATCCCGGCGAGGCCCCCGCCGATGACGCCCACGCGCATCAGGAGCTCCTCATGAGGCTGCGGGCGACCACGAGGCGCTTCCGCCACGGCGGGAGGGAGACGTACGACTGCAGGGCGAGCCCGGGATGCGCTGCGATCCGCTCGACGAGGCTCTGGTACGCGGCGGTCATCGCGAGGACGCAGCGTGCGCTCTGCCTGTCGAGCAGGGGGACGAGCTCGAGACCGCGATGCAGCCAGGCAAGCGCCCGTTCCGCCTCGAACGCGAGGAGAAGCTCGGCGTCGCCGGTGAGGCGGCCGTCGACGATCGAGCACCCGAAGCGCGCGAGATCTTCCGCGGGGACGTAGCTCCGGCCTGCGCGAAGGTCGGCGACGACGTCGCGCAGGATGTTCCCGAGCTGGAGTGCGACCCCGAGGTCGTCGGCAAGCGGCTCTGCACGATCTCGATCCGACGTCCGGAAGACGCCGAGGCAGAGGCGGCCGATCGACCCCGCTACGCAGCGGCAGTACCGCTCGAGGGCCGCGAAGTCCGCGTACTCGGTGCCGCGTGCATCCGCCTCGGCGCCGTCGATCAGGTCCTGGAACGCGTCGAGTGGGATCGGGAATCGGCTCGCGGCATCCGCGACCGCCACGACGACCGGGTCGTGGCTCGCGGACGGCGCCGCGAGCTCGGTGCGAACGTCGTCGAGCGCAGCGAGCTTCGCCTCGGTTGCGAGGCCGCCGTCCGCGATGTCGTCGATGCGGCGGGCGAGCGCGTAGATCGCGAATAACGCGTCGCGGCGTGGAGGGGGGAGCAGGCGCATTCCCCGATAGAAGGTCGAGCCCGATCCGTGCGCGACCCGGCGCGCCGAGTCGTAGGCGTGGCCGACGGTCGCCGTCATCGGTTGCCTCGCAGCAGGCGCATTGCGGCGAACGCGCGTGCGGGCCGCGACGCCGTCGGCGTCGCGTGGAGCACGTCGTAGCCCGCGGCCGAGATCGCAGCGAGTGTGGCCAGCCCGCCGCCGACGTAGCCGGCGACAGCGACGCGCGCGCGTCCGCGCAACGACGCGACGAGCGGCGCGCCCGAGCGAAGGAGCGAGGCGGCTCGGTCGCATTCGAAGGCGAGCAAGGCGCGCAGTGCGGGCGACGCCGTGCTTGCCGTCAGCTCCTCGGCCGCGACGCCGAAGCGCGCCCGGTCCTCGTGCGGAAGGTAGATCCGCCCCGCCTGGGCGTCCTCGCGCACGTCCTGGACGTGCTCGATCACCTGCAGTGCGCTGCACACGTCGTTCGACAGCGCGATGCGGTCGGGCGTGGCGACGCCGAACGCCGTGAGCACGAGCTCGCCGACCGGGTTCGCCGAGAGTGCGCAGTAGGCCAGCAGGTCGTCGAACGTCTCGTACTCGTGCTGCACCTGGTCGCGCCGGTTCGCCTCGATCAGCCGCGCGAACGGCTCGCGGGGAAGGCGGGCATCGGCGATCGCCGCGGCGAGTCGCTCGAAGGCGCCGGTTCGGGCGTCGCCCGTGTACGCCCGGTCGAGCTCGGCCTCCGCCTCGTCGAGCGCTTCGAGGCGGTCGCCGCTCACCGCGTCGCCGAGCTCGTCGACGAGTCGTGCGAAGCCGTAGATCGCGAGCAGCGTCTCACGGGCGCGCCCTCCGAGCAGCAGCGACGCAACCGCGAAGTTCTCGGACCGCGCGCGCCGGCCGATCTCGCTGGCCGCCGGGAAGGTCGGCGCGGCCGTCATTCTCCGATGACCTGGATGAAGACCTTGCGCGAGCGCGCGCGATCGAGCTCGCAGAAGAAGATGCGCTGCCAGGACCCGAGCGTGAGCCGTCCGTCGACGATCGGGATCGTCTGGGATGACGCGAGGATGCCCGACCGGCAATGCGAGTGCCCATTGGGGTAGTCGGCCGTGTCGTCCTCGATCCCCTGCGTCCGGATCGAGAGGTCGTCATGGCGGTAGTACGTGTCGCTCGAGGGCGCAAGCCGCTCGAGCATCTCGTCGAAGTCGCCGTGGAAGCCGTCCTCCGGCTCGTTGATGAGGACGGCGCAGGTCGTGTGGGGCGAGTAGACGAGCGCCATCCCGTTCTGCACCTCGGAGCGTTCGACCACGTCGACGACGTCCGCGGTGACGTCGATCATCTGTGACCGCCGCTCGGTCACCAGATCGTGGTTTTCGAACCGGTGCAGCATCCCCATACCTCCCGATTGCTCTGTGGCGCCACGGCGCCTCTGGTACCTATGGTTTTCTCGCCCCGAACATCGTAAAACCACTCGTTTTCGCGCGTCCAGGGTCCGGTAGAAGTTCCGGGCACCGAACAATGACGGACACCTTCGATTTGCGAGCGGTTCTCGACCGGCACGCGGGTGCCGGGACCGAGCTCTACGGCCGCCACGCGAATCCCCCGTTCGTCCGGATGCTCGCTGCAATCGGGTTCGATCGAGCCTGGGCGCGCGCCGAGGGCGCGTACCTCTACGACGCGGACGGGACGCGTTTTCTGGACTGGCTCGGCGGTTTCGGCATGTTCAACGTCGGCCGTAACAACCCGGTCGTCGCGCGGGCGCTCGCGGACGCCCTCGCGGCTCAGACGCCGTCGCTCCCGCAGCTCGGCCTCTCCGACCTGCCCGGGCTGCTCGCGGCGGAGCTCGTCCGGATCTCGCCGCCGGGCCTCGACCGGGTGGTCTTCGTCAACTCGGGCGCGGAGGCGATCGAAGCGGCCGTGAAGCTCGGACGGGCGGCGACGGGACGCCAGCGCGTGCTCGCGCTTGCCAACGGGTTCCACGGGCTGACGCTCGGGGCGCTGTCGCTGAACGGCGCCGCGGCAGAGCGCCGGCGTTTCGAGCCGCTCCTGCCCGGCATCTCCTTCGTTTCGTCAGGCGACCTGGACGCGCTCGAGCGCGAGCTCGCCCGGGACGACGTCGCCGTCCTCGTCGCCGAGCCGGTGCAGGGACGCGGCGTCGTCCTGCCCGAGGCGAGTTTCCTCCCCGCGGTGCAGCGGCTGTGCCGCCGCCACGGGACGCTCTTCTGCCTCGACGAGGTGCAGACGGGCCTCGGCCGGACCGGCCGTATGTTCGCCGCCGAGCACTGGGGGCTCGAGCCGGACCTGCTGACCGTCGCGAAGTCGCTGTCGGGCGGTTACGTCCCCGTCGGCGCGCTGCTCCTCCGAGCGAACGTGCACGCCGCTGTCTTCGACTCGCTCGAGCATGCGACGTCGCACGGGTCGACGTTCGCCCCCGGCGACCTTGCCATGGCCGCCGGGCTCGCGACGATCTCGGAGCTCGAGCGCCTGCGGCTCGCCGATGCCGCCGAGCGGCTCGGCGAGTTGCTGCTCGCACGAACGGCTCCGCTCGTCGATCGGTTCGACGTCGTCTCGGACGTGCGTGGGCTCGGGTTGATGTGGGCGATCGAGTTCGCGGAGCCGCGCCGCGGGAGCCGCGCGTGGCGCCTCGTCGAGAGCCGCCAACCGGGGCTCTTCTCGCAGTTCGTCATCGGCCCGCTCTTCCGGCGGCACCATGTCCTGAGCCAGGTCGCGGGGCATGCGCTGAACGTCGTCAAGGGGCTGCCGCCCCTCGTCGTCGACGAGGACGACATCGACTGGTTCACCACGTCGCTCGAGGACTCGATCGGACGGGCGAGCAGGATCGTGCGGTCGTCCGTGTCGTTCGCCGCGCGCGCTTCGCGCGCGTTGCGCACCTAGCTGCGCGCCGCGCGGTGCTCGGCGGACGCCGCGACGAGCTCGCGGAAGAGGGCCATGTCCTCGCCCGCCTCGGGATGCCAGAGCACTCCGAGGGTGAAACGGCGCGCGGGGTCCTCGAGCGCCTCGACGGTTCCGTCGTGCGCGCGGGCGGCCTCGCGCAGGCCCGAGCCGAGCCGGCCGAAGCCCTGGTGGTGATGCGACTTGACGTCGTGGCGGTCGCCGATGATCGACGCGAGCTTCGTCCCTTCGGACACTTCGATGCCGTGGTCGGCGAAGACGCCGTTCACTTCCTTGTGGACGTTGGTGCCGACACGATCCGGCACGTGCTGCTCGAGATCGCCGCCGAGCGCGACGTTCAGCACCTGGGACCCACGGCAGATCGCAAGCATCGGCACGTCGCGCTCGAGCGCGGCGCGCATCAGCTCCAGCTCGAAGTCGTCCCGCTCGCGGATCACGCCGCTCGTCTCCGGGTGCGCTTCGGCCGCGTACAGCGACGGATCGAGATCCGAGCCGCCGGAGAACACGAGCCCATCCACCAGATCAAGCGTCTCCGGCACCGACGACCCGGGCGGGATGAGCACGGCCGCGCCGCCCGCGGCAGACACACCACGGACGTAGTCGGCCGGCACGAGCGCCGCCTCCATGGTCCACGCGCCCCACGCCGCCGGCACGAGATACGTCGTGATGCCGATGACCGGCCGCGGCTCAGCCACGCTCGTACAACCTCGACCGCTCCCAGTCGGTGACCACGCGGTCGAACAGCTCCTGTTCCTTGCGTGCGTAGTTCAAGTAGTGGTCAACGACGTCGTCGCCGAGCGCATTCCGCGCGACCGAGCCGCTCTCCAGGCACCCGACCGCTTCGCGCAACGTGGACGGGAATCGCTCCACCGACGACTCGTACGCGTTGCCCTCGAACGCCGGCGGCAGCTCCAACTCGTTCTCGACTCCGTACATCCCCGCCGCGATCGTCGCCGCGAACGCGAGGTACGGATTGACGTCGCCCCCGGGGATCCGGCATTCGACGCGCTTTCCGCCGCCCGACCCGACGATGCGGAACCCGCACGTCCGGTTGTCCATGCCCCACGCAAGCGTCGTCGGCGCCCACGAGCCCGCCGCGTACCGCTTGTACGAGTTGATGTTCGGCGCGAAGAACACCGCGAATTCGCGCGCGCAGGCGATCTGCCCGGCGAGATACCGCCTGAACAAAATTTCGTCCGAGCCGAACGACGGCGACCCGTCGCGCCACAGCGACGAATGGATGTGACACGACGAGCCGATCCACTCGTGCGACGGCTTCGCCATGAACGTGATCGAGCACCCGTTCAGGTGCGCGATCTCCTTCGCGCCGTTCTTGTAGACGACGTGGTTGTCGGCCATCGTCAGCGCGTCGTCGTAGCGGAAGTTGATCTCCTGCTGCCCGGGCCACGCCTCGCCCTTGGACGTCTCGACGCGGATGCCGGCGCCCTGCATGCCGTTGCGAATCTGACGCAGCAAGGGCTCGTCGTAGGTCGAGGCGAGGATGTGGTAGTCGAGGATGTACGGCACGGACGGTGTGAGATCGCGATAACCCTTCGTGTGCGCCTCCTCGTACGTCTCGCGCAGCAGATAGAACTCGAGCTCCGAGCCGACCTTCACCTCGAAGCCCAAGGCCGAAGCGCGGTCCAACTGCGCGCGCAGCACCTGCCGCGGCGACGGCCGCACCGGCGAGCCGTCGAGCCACAGGACGTCGCACAGCACCAGCGCGGTCGCCTCGAGCCACGGCAGCCGACGCAACGTAGAAAGGTCAGGAGACAGGTCGAAGTCTCCATACCCGCGCTCCCACGACGCGATCTCGTAGCCCGGGATCGGCTCCATCTCCATGTCGAGCGCGAGCAGGTAGTTGCAGCCCTCCGTGCCGTGCCCGTGATCGATCTGCTCGAGGAAGAAGTCGCGATGCAGGCGCTTGCCGAGCAGCCGCCCCTGCATGTCGGTGAACGCCATGATCACCGTGTCGAGCGACGCGTCCGAGCGCAACTCGTCGAGCGTCAGCGAAGCCACCCAGCCTCCTTCGTGGAGGGGGCCGGTTGCCCGGCCCCCTCCGATCCGGTAACGAAGCGATCCTACGCCGATGAGGGCGCTGCGCCGGCGGCGCCGCCCTCGTACTGCGCCTCGCGTGCGGCGAGCTCTTCGGGAGTGCCCTGCACGATCGGGCCCTTGAACCACTTGTGAGCCGACAGGACCCACCAGCCGCCGACGAGCACCAACGTCCCGCCGACCGCGATGATCGCGTAGTTGAAGAACAGCCAGCTGAACTCGTTCCGCCAGGGGACTCCGCCCGGTGACGTCGGGAGGATGAAGAGGACGCTGATGAACCCGACCCAGATGACGGCGGTCCAGCCGATCCACTTGTAGTGCCGGCCGAGGTTCCACTCGCCCGGCTCCCACGCGTCGCCTTCGCGTAGCCGCAGATAGATCGGGATCGCGTACGCGATGTAGAGGCCGATCGTCGCGATCGACGTCACGGCGACATACGCGACGACGCCGTTCGTCCCGAAGTAGGCCGGGAAGGCGCAGAGGAACGCCAGCACGGCGATTGCGATCGCGGCTGCGTACGGCACGCGTTCCTTGTTCAGCCGCCGCCAGATCCGGTGACCCGGCACCGCACCGTCACGCGAGAAGGCGTACATCATCCGCGACGCCGACGTGATCGACGACATGCCGCAGTAGAACTGCGCGCCGACGCAGATGAAGAGCACGAACTTCGCTCCACCCGAGCCGAGCGAGTCCAGGAACACCTGCTTCACGGCGAAGCCGCCCGCACCGGTCGTCGCGCCCTGATCCTGGATCGCGAACGTGACGCCGAGCGCGAGGATGTAGCCGAAGACCGCCGAGACGACGATCGAGCCGATGACACCGCGTGCGGCCGAGCGCGACGCGTCCTGCGTCTCTTCGCTCATGTGCGCCGACGCGTCGTAGCCGGTGTACGTGTACTGCGCCTGAAGGAGACCGAGGAGCAGCACGAACCACAGCCAGCTGTGACCGAAGCCGCTGTTGTTGATCGTGTGGCCGAACACGTATCCGAACGACTGATGGTGGTCCGGCTTGAAGATGAGGAAGCCGACGATGATCAGCACGCCGGTTACGTGCCACCACACCGAGACGTCGTTGAGGAACGCCACGAGCTTGACGCTGAAGATGTTCATCAGCGCGTGCAGCGCCAGGATCACGCCGTAGACGGCGACGATCTCGTGCTGCGTGCCGTGGAACGAGCCGGGCCAGAGCAGCTGGAGCAGCGCGTCGGTGAACGTCGCGGCCCCGTAGTCGATCCCGGCCGTGATCGCGATCTGCCCGATCAGGTTGAACCAGCCCGTGAACCAACCCCAGACCGGCCCGCCCATCTTGGACGCCCAGTAGTACAGACCGCCGGCAGTCGGGTACTTGGAGGCGATCTCGGCCATCCCGAGCCCGACGATGATCACGAACACCGACACGATCGGCCAGCCGTACGCCTCCATCACCGGGCCGCCGTAGTTCAGGCCGGTTCCGTAGAGCGTGAGCGTGCCCGAGAGGATCGAGATGATCGTGAACGAGATCGCGAAGTTCGAGAACCCGCCCATGCTGCGGCTGAGTTCCTGGGCATACCCGAGCGCGTGGAGCATGCGCCGGTCCTTGTCGTGGTGCGCTTCACTGGCCACCTGGCCTGCCTCCTTGGAGGGGGAGTTGTGTCGATTGGAGCAAGCGCGATTCTCCGACACCGGTCGGTCGGTACACAAGGTCCGACGGGTAGCCTCGAGCCGTGCGCCGCTTCCGCTACGTGATCGCCGACGTCTTCACCGACGAGCCCCTGGCCGGGAACGCGGTGGCCGTGTTCACCGACGGCCGCGACTTGAGCGAGGTCGACATGCAGGCGATCGCCAGGGAGACGAACCTCTCGGAGACCGTCTTCGTGCTGCCGGCGACGACCGACGACGCCGACGTCCGCATCCGGATCTTCACGCCGGCGGTCGAACTGCCGTTCGCCGGCCACCCGACGCTCGGCAGCGCGTTCGTCCTCGGCGGGCCGCTGCAGAAGATCGTGATCCGGATCGAGACGGGAGCGGGGATCGTGCCCGTGGAGCTCGAGCGAGAAGGGCCGAAGATCGTGTTCGGACGGATGGAGCAGCCCGTGCCGTCGTGGCAGCCGGTCGCGGATCCAGCTCCGATCTTCGCCGCGCTCGGGGTGGACGGTTCGGGGCTCCCGGTCGAGCGCTACGACCTCGGGCCCGGCCACGTCTACATCGAGCTGGGCTCACCCGAGGCTGTCCAGGGACTGTCCCCGGACATCGGCGCGCTGGCCGCGGCCACTCCGGACGGCGTCAACTGCTTCGCGCACGTCGACGGCAACCGCTGGAAGACGCGGATGTTCGCGCCGAACCACGGCGTGAACGAGGATCCCGCGACGGGATCGGCCGCCGGGCCGCTCGCGATCCACCTCGCCCGGCACGGGCGCATCCCCTTCGGCGAGCAGATCGAGATCAGCCAGGGCGCCGAGATCAAGCGGCCGTCGACGCTCTATGCGACCGTCGAGGGCGAAGGCGACCGTATCGATCGCGTCGAGGTCGGCGGCTCGGCCGTCCTCGTCGCGCGCGGCGAGTTCGGCTTCTAGATCTAGAGGGCGACGTACCTGATCTCGGGCAGCTCGCCCGCGACCGCCGTCCAGAACACGCCGCCGTCGCGTGAGAGATAGAGCCGGTTCCGCGCGGCGAACAGGATCGTGTCGGGGTCGTCGCCCGCGATCGCGACCGCGCGTCCCGGCGGCAGCCCGCGTCCCGACGCCCGCCAGGTGGCGCCGGCGTCGTACGACAGGAGCAGCGGCGGCTTCGTGGCGACGACCGCGGCCACTGTCGGCCCGAGCGCGGCAGCGGCGACGAGCCGCGGCAGGTTCAGAAGGGGCTCGGGCGCCGGATCGAACGCGTCGGCAGAGAGCACCGTGCCGTCCTCGAGATCGACTGCGAACGCGCCGTCGACCGTCGCGACGAGGGCGATCACGGCTGCAGCAGCGACGCGACCACCGACGTCGCGCGCCGGGCCGCGCCGACCGGCCCGAAGCCGGCGTTCCGTCCGACGATGTACGCGGTCGCGAACGCGTCGCCCGCGCCCGTCGGGTCGTGGTCGAGTGGATGCGCCTTCACATGTTCGGCGACGCCGCCGCAGTACACGGTCGAGCCGCGCGAGCCGTGCGTCACCAGGACCTCGCGGACACCGAGCGCAGCGACGTCCCCGATCACCTCCGCCTCTTCGTCTGCGAGCTTCAGCACCCAGATGTGGCGGAGCAGCTCGCCGTCGAAGTCGTCGTCGAGCTCGAGCGCGCCGGTATGCGGCGGACGTACGAGCCCCTGTCCGTCGAACGAGATGCGGTAGCGGCGGGCGAGCGCCTTCACCGTCGCGGACGGCCACTCCGCGCGCGACAACGGGGCGATGTGGATCCACCGCGAGCGGAGCTCCGGAACGTCTCCCGGTCTCCAGGTGTCGCCGAGTGCGTCGACCGTCATCGACCGCTGGTCGCCGTCGTAGGAGAACGCGAACGCCGCGGTCGAGGAGCCCGGTACGTACCGGACCGGCGTTCCGAGCCCCACGAGCGGCGGCAGCAGCCGGTCACGGTCGGTCGTCGCACAGCGCGCGACGATCCGCGCGGGCACCCGCAGCCGCTGCAGCGCGCGCGCACCGTGGTACGGCCCGCCGCCGACGTGGGGCGGCCTGCCCGGGAGCACGTCGATCGACAGGTTCCCGAGCAGGCCGATCACGGCTGGAGACTACGTCGGAACGGCGGGCGGCAGCTCGTCCGCGAACGCCTCGCCTTCCGGCGCCTGCAGGTGCGCGGGGCTGCGCCGCTGCACCAGCATGAAGTACGCGCCCCCGACGAGCATGAGCACGACGACGACGGTCCACAGCACCGGCCGGTGGTTCAGCCAGTTCCAGTGGAAGTTCAGGCCGAGGCCCGTCTGCACCGGAGTCGGGTTCGTCGCGACGCGGGGCCACGCGAAGTTGATCAGCATGCCGCCGCCCCAGGCGAGCGCGAGCAGGTTGACCGGCAAGCCCCAGCGACCGAGCGAGAACGGCGCCTTCGCCGTCGGCCAGCCGCGCAGCCGTGCGCGGAGCAGTGCGATGTTCCCGACGAAGTACGCCAGGTAGATCATCCCGGTCGCCGCGATTGCGATGATGCCGGCGCCCGCGTACTGGAGCATCGGGATGAACGCAAGCACGCCGATCGTGATGCACATGAACACCGGTGTGTGCAGTGTCGGATGCACCTTCGACAAAACGGGCGAGCCCGGGAGCGCCTTGTCGCGCGCCATCCCGAAGCCGAGTCGGATCGTCGATGTCTGGATCGACAGGCAGCAGACGAAGATCGCGGCCGCGACGACGAGCAGGAAGACCGTCGAGAACGCGTTGCCGAAGTTCGCGTCGATGATGTCCGCGGGGCCGAACGGGCCCTTGACGGCTTCGCCCAGGTTCGGGATCGCGAGCAGGCAGGCGTAGAGGAAGATCCCGCCGATGATGAACGCTCCGATGATGGACCCGAGAATCGCCTTCGGCGCCTCGCGGCGTGGGTCACGCGTCTCCTCGGCCAGCGTGCCGGCTGTGTCGAAGCCGTAGATCACGAACAGCGACATGAACATCGCGATCAGGAACGTGCCGGTCGTCAGGCTCGTGCCGCCGGTATGGAAGATCACGGCGCCGCTCTGGTGGTGGTGGAAGAGCGCCAGGACGAACGCGAACACGACCATGCCGAGGATCTCGAACAGCACGCCGGTGTTGTTCACGATCGCCACCAGCTTGACCCCGAAGATGTTCATGATCGTGATCACGACCAGCGTGACGATCGCGAAGATCCGCTGGTTGTGAAGGTTGTTCGTGATGTCCCAGCCCATGTTGTTGAAGGCCGGGATGAGCGCCAGTGGCAGGGTCACGCAGACGGCGGTGACGGTGAGGATCCCGGCGAACAGGTAGATCCAACCGGCGAACCACGAGTACGTCTTGCCGGCGAGGTACTTCGTCCACTGGAAGACGGAGCCGGCGACCGGGTAGTGGCTCGCGAGCTCCGCGAAGCCGAGCGCGATCATGAACTGGCCGAACGCGACGAGCGGCCAGCTCCAGATGAAGACGCCGCCGATCGTGCCCAGTCCGAGCGCGAACAGCGTGAAGATGCCGGTCGACGGCGAGATGTAGCTGAAGGCGACTGCGAAGGAGCTGAAGACGCCGAGCGAGCGGCGGAGCTCCTGCTTGTAGCCGAACCGGGCGAGATCAGCCTCGTCCGAGCCGGCGTGGTCGTGCATTGACATATGCGCACCTCGGGGGTCGGGGTGCGGGCGATTCACTCACGCCGAACCGGCGAAGTCAACCGCCGCGCGCCGGGCGAGCGCCCGCGCCAGGACGGCGAGCGCGAACGCGGCGGCGAAGCTCGGGAGCGACGCGCCGCCCCACGGCGAGGCGTGCGGATGGAAGTGCGAGACGATCCGCGTCCACCAGGCAGGCCCCTGCGGCGAAAGCCACTGGTAGAGCGCGAACCCGACGAGCCAGGCGCCGATCATCTCGAGGCGCAGCTCGGGCACCCGGAAGACCGCGTCGGCGTCGTAGTGCCGTCCCGCGAGCAGCCAGTCGGCGAGCAGCACCGCGAACAGCGGGACGAAGAACGAGCCGAGCAGATAGAGGAACGGCTGGTAGTTCCGCAGATCGATCAGCAGCGAGCCCACCGTTGCAGTCGCGGCGAAGCCGGTGACGAGCAGCCGCTGCGGCACGCGCGGCAGCAGGTTCTGGAGGCTGACGGCGCCGGAGTAGACATTGGCGAACGCCTCGTCGCTCTCGTCGACGGTCAGCGCCAGCAGCGCGAGGATGCTCGCCGCGCCGCCGGCGGCAATCGCGGTGAGCAGCGCGGGCGCCTCGCTGATGTGACGCGACAGCGCGATCACCGCGCCGAGGCCGAACAGCGGGATCGTCGGGACGAAGTAGCCGAGCCCGGCGCCCCAGAATCCGGCCGACCGGGACCGCGAGAAGCGCGTGTAGTCGGCCACGAGCGGCGTCCAGCTGATGATCGAGGCGAGCACGAGGTCGAACCCCGCCCAGAATGCGTGCGCGCCGTGTCGATGCCACAGCGCGATCGGCCGCTGCCCGTGCAGCGACCACCACGTCAGATAGACCAGTGACGCGATCACGATCCACACCGCGAACTTCCGGACGTACTTGCGTACGAACCCGACCGGCCCGAGGAATGCGAGGACCGTCGCGACGGCGCCGAAGAGGATCTTCCAGAACGAGACGCCGCCGAAGCCGAGCACCTGCTGAGAGAGCGCGCTCGCGCCGGTCGCGATCACGATCAGCTCGAACACCGACCAGCCGAGGCACTGGAGCACGTTCAGCCCGGTCGGCAGGTACGAGCCGCGGCGGCCGAGCGGCGCGCGCATCAGCACCATCGTCGGCACGCGCGCGTCGGCGCCGATCAGCCCGCCGAGCGCGAGCAGGAGGTTGCCGACGATCGCCGCCGCCACGATCGCCGCCACCGCTTCGGGCAGCGAGAGCGCGAGCCCGAAGTCGCTGGCCGGCAGGACGAGGAACGCACCGGCGACGATCACGAGCAGCGAGACCGAGAGGTTCGCCCACAGCAGGAAGCCGTCGAGGATCCCGAGCACGCGCAGCCGCTCGGGGACGGGCTCGATGCCCCAGCTCGGTGTCTCGGTCTCGCTCACGCAGCTCCCTTCGCCGGCATGACCCGGATCAGGTTCGACGGGTGTGATCTCAGCCCCGTCTTGGGGCACCCCGGTCGCGCCACGATAGCTCTTCGGTTATCGTCTTGGTGCTATGGCAATGCCCATGCAAATCGCGCTCGATCGCGCGGGCCTGCTGCGGCGTGGAGGCGCCTTGCTGGTCGGCGGCGCAGCTCTGGCACTCGCGCCGGCCGCCTCGGCGGCCGTCCCGGACGAAGATCTCGCCTATGCACGGCTGCTGATCGGCGTCGAGCTGCTCGAGGTCGACTTCCAGACGCAGGCGATCGCCGGCGGCAAGCTCGATCCGCGTGCCGCGCAGGCACTCGAGGGGATGCTCGCGCAGGAGAAGGCGCACCTGGTCGGCCTCTCGAACCTCGTCGCCGGAACGGGCCAGCTTCCGGCGACCGCCGACGACGTCGACTTCGCGTATCCGAAGGGCACCTTCACGTCGGCCGCCAGGCTCGCAAAGGCTGTCGGCGCGATCGAGACGCTCGCCCTCGGTGCGTACCTCGGCGCGATCGAGAACGTGCAAACCCCGTCGTGGCGCCTGCCGATCGGTCAGATCGCGGCGAGCGAGGCGCAACACGTCGCTGCGCTCGCCGCCGCAGCCGGCGGCCGGGTCCTCGGGCGCGCCTTCGCGCCGTCACTCCAGATCGACGCCGTCTCCGCCGCGCTGGACGCGTACGAGAGCTGATGCCGAAGCAGTACTACACCGCGGGCGAGGCAGCCGCGACGCTCGGGATCAGCCTCGACACGCTCCGCCGCTGGGACAAGGCGGGGCGGATCCGCGTCGAGCGCGATGCGGGCAATCGCCGCATCGTCGCCTCCGAGGAGATCGACCGGTTGCGCGGCGACGGCGAAGGCACGCACATCAGCGCCCGCAATCGATTCAAGGCGATCGTCACGGACGTGAAGGTCGAGGGGCTGATGGCGCAGGTCGAGATGGTGGTCAGCGACCCCGTCCGCCTCGTCGCCGTGGTCACTCGCGACGCCGTCGAAGAGCTCGGGCTCACGAACGGCATGCGCGCGACCGCGATCGTGAAGTCGACCAACGTGATCATCCAGAGTTGACGATGCGCACGACCGTTGCAGCGATCGTGACGATGCTCGTCGCGGCGGGGGCCGTCGTCGTGGGGAAGGCGACGGCGGCTTCGCACGCCCACGACGCGCAGCTCACCGTGTACGCCGCGGCATCCCTCACCGACGCGTTCCCGAAGCTCGATCCCGCGCAGAGGTATTCGTTCGGCGGCTCGAACACGCTCGCGGCGCAGATCGCGCAGGGCGCGCCCGCGGACGTCTTCGCCTCGGCCAACATGACGCTGCCGGCGCAGCTCTATGCCAAGGGGATCTGCTCCAGGCCCGTCAGCTTCACCCGCAACCGGCTCGTGATCGTGGTGCCGAAGTCGAACCCGGCAAACATCCACGGCATCTACGACCTGACGAAGAAGGGCATCAAGCTCGATATCGCCGGGTCCGGCGTGCCGGTCGGCACCTACACGCTGCAGATCCTCAAGAACATGAACCTCACGAGCGCAGTGCTCGCGAACGTCGTGAGCAAGGAGACCGACGTGCGTGAGGTCCTCGCGAAGGTCGCGCTCGGCGAAGCAGACGCGGGGTTCGTGTATTCGACCGACGCGAAGACGGTTCCCGGCCGGCTGACCGCGCTGAAGGTGCCGGCGTGGGCACAGCCCAAGGTGCAGTACGGCGCCTGCATCGTCTCGCGCAGCCGGAACAGATCGGACGCGCAGGCATTCGTCAACAAGCTGGTCTCGAAAGCCGGCCAGGCCACGCTGATCTCGTACGGCTTCCTGCCGCGGGTGAAGCCGAAGCCGATCAAGTGAGGCAGGCCGCGCTCGCGTTCGTCTACCTCGCGGCGGCGCTGGTCGCGCTCGCCTTCCTGCTCCTGCCGATCGTCGCGATCTTCGTCCACACCTCGCCGGGGCACCTGATCGACCAGCTGTCGAATCCGGTCGTGCGCGATGCGTTCGCCGTCAGCATCAAGACGAGCGTGATCGCGCAGGTGCTGATCCTGCTCTTCGGGACGCCGACCGCCTACTTGCTCGCCACTCGCCGGTTCCCGGGGCACTCGGCCGCGGTGACGCTCGTCGAGTTGCCGCTCGTCCTGCCCCCGGCGGTCGCGGGTGTCGGGCTCTTGGTCGCATTCGGCCGCTTCGGGCTGCTCGGGTCGAGCTTCGACGCGCTCGGGTTCTCGCTCCCGTTCACGCAGTCGGCGGTCACCGTCGCGGTCGCGTACGTCGCGAGCCCGCTCTACATCCGGCAGGCGATCGCCGCGTTCGAGGCGACCGACCGGAACCTCGCGGCCGCGTCGCGCACGCTCGGCGCAGGGCCGGTGCGCACGTTCTTCCACGTCGTCCTGCCGCTGGCGCGCGGCGGCCTGGTCGCAGGGCTTGCGCTCTCGTTCGCGCGCGGCCTCGGCGAGTTCGGCGCCACGATCATGTTCGCGGGCAGCCTGCAGAAGGTGACGCAGACGCTGCCGCTCGCGATCTACGCCGAGTTCGACCGGAGCTTCGACGCGACGCTGGCGATGAGCGGCGTGCTCGTCCTCGTCAGCGCCGTCCTGCTCCTCACCCTCAGAATCGGACTCGCATGGCAAAGCTCGTCGTCGCCGGGATCACGGTCCCTCTTCGGGCTTTCGACCTCGGCCTGAGCCTCGAGGTCGGCTCGACGACCGCGCTCGTCGGCCCGTCGGGCGCCGGCAAGACGACCGTGCTGCGCGCCGTTGCGGGTCTCGTTCGCCCGACCGCGGGCCGGATCAGCTGCGGCGACTCGGTGTGGTTCGACGCCGCGGGGCGCGTCAACGAGCCGCCGGATCGTCGCAGGGTCGGGCTCGTCTTCCAGGACTACGCGCTCTTCCCGCACATGACCGTTCGCGAGAACATCGAGTTCTCGCGCTCCGACCCGGCCGATGCGTACCTCGAGCGCTTCCGCATCCGCGATCTCGAGCGCGCACGGCCGGGAGAGCTGTCGGGCGGCGAGCGTCAGCGCGTCGCGCTGGCGCGCGCGCTCGCGCGGCGCCCGGACGTCCTCTTGCTGGACGAGCCGCTCTCCGCGCTCGACGCACACACCCGCGTCGCCGTCCGCGCCGAGCTGCAGGGACTGCTGCGCGACCTCGGCCTGCCGGTCGTCCTCGTGTCGCACGACTTCGACGACGCGGCGGCGCTTGCCGACCAGGTCGGCGTGATCATCGACGGCCGCATCCGCCAGACCGGCACGCCGAGCCAACTCGTCGCCCAGCCGGCCGACCCGTTCGTCGCCTCGTTCACCGGCGCGAACCTCCTGCACGGACAGGCCGAGCCGGCGGGAGCGCTGACACGCGTCACGCTCGAGGACGGCACTTCGATCGTCACCGTCGACGAGGGCAGGGGCGCCGTCGTGGTCGCGGTGTACCCGTGGGACGTCGTCGTCTCCACGCAGCGCCCGGACGATTCGGCGATGAACGTGATCGCGGGGCCGGTGATGAGCCTGGTCGAGCTCGGCAACCGCGTCCGTGTCACGATCGGGCAGATCGGCGCCGACGTGACCGCGGAATCGGTCGCGCGCCTCCAGCTCAGCATCGGCCACCTCGCCTTCGCGTCGTTCAAGGCGACGGGTACGCGGCTCGTCTAACTGAGGAGGCGCCGCAGCACGTACTGCAGGATCCCGCCGTGGCGCAGGTACTCGCGCTCGCGCGGGGTATCGAGCCGGAGGCGCGCGCGGAACTCCTTGTCGTCGGCCCGCACCGTCACCTCGGAGGCCTCCGCGTTGTCGACGCCGCTGATCGAGAACGACTCCCGCCCCGTCAGACCGAGCGACTCGGGCGAGTCGCCGTCCATGAACTGCAGCGGCAGGACGCCCATCATCAGCAGGTTCGAGCGGTGGATCCGCTCGTACGACTGGGCGATCGCCGCCTTCACGCCGAGCAGGTTCGGGCCTTTCGCCGCCCAGTCGCGCGACGAGCCGGAGCCGTACTCCTTGCCGGCGAGCACGACGAGCGGCGTGCCTTCCGACAGGTAGCGCTTCGACGCGTCGTAGATCGTCATCTCCTCGCCCGACGGCATGTGCACGGTCCACGTGCCTTCCGACGCCGGCACGAGCTGGTTGCGCAGGCGCACGTTCGCGAACGTCCCGCGCACCATCACCTCGTGGTTGCCGCGGCGGGCGCCGTACGAGTTGAAGTCCTTGCGCTCGACGCCGTGGTCGACGAGGTAGTTGCCGGCGGGCGAGTCCGGCTTGATCGACCCGGCGGGGGAGATGTGGTCGGTCGTGACCGAGTCGCCGAGCCAGACGAGGCAGCGGGCGCCCTCGATGTCTCCGACGATGCCGGGCTCGTGCGGCATCCCCTCGAAGTAGGGAGGGTGGCGCACGTAGGTCGAGTCCGGCTGCCATTCGAAGAGCTGGCCTTCGGGAACCGGCAGCGCGCGCCACTCGTCGTCGCCGGTGAAGACGTCCGCGTACGTCGCCGAGAAGTGCTCCGCGCGCACGGAGGTCGCGATCGTGTCGCCGATCTCCCGGGCGCTCGGCCAGATGTCCCGCAGGTAGACGTCGCCACCCTCGTTCGAGACACCGATCGGCTCGGTCTCGAAGTCGATGTCCATGCGACCGGCGAGCGAGTACGCGACGACGAGCGGCGGCGATGCGAGGTAGTTCGCCTTCACCTCCGGATGGATGCGCGCCTCGAAGTTCCGGTTTCCGGAGAGCACCGAGCAGACGACGAGATCGCCTTCGGTGATCGCGGCCGAGATCTCGTCCGCGAGCGGGCCCGAGTTGCCGATGCAGGTCGTGCACCCGTAGCCGACCGTGTTGAAGCCGAGCTCGTCGAGAGGCTCTTGCAGGCCGGCCTGCTCGTAGTAGCGCGTGACGACCTTCGAGCCCGGCGCGAGCGACGACTTCACCCACGGCTTGCGCTGCAGCCCGCGCGCCAGCGCGTTCCGTGCGAGGAGGCCGGCGGCGACCATCACCTGCGGATTCGACGTGTTCGTGCACGACGTGATCGCGGCGATCACGACCGAGCCGTGGTCGAGCTCGTAGTCCGTGCCTGCGACCGGGGTGAGCTGGTGCTTCGGTGCCGCCGTCGCCGCGACCGGCGCACGCTCGGTCATCGCCTCCCCACCGGGCTGCTGCTCGGTGGTCGGGTCCGACGCCGGGAACGTGTCGGCGACGGCCTCGTCGCCGTTGGAGTAGTCGACGCCGAACGTGCCGAGCGTGTCGATGAACGCGCTCTTCGCGCGCGCGAGCGGCACACGGTCCTGCGGGCGCCGCGGGCCGGCGACCGACGGCACGACGTCGCCGAGGTCGAGCTCGACGACCTGTGAGTAGGTCGCGTGCTCGGACGGGTCGTGCCACAGCATGTTCTCCTTGCAATACGCCTCGACGAGCGCAATGCGCTCGGCTGGACGTCCTGTCAAGCGCAGGTAGTCGAGCGTCTCCTGGTCGACCGGGAAGAACCCGCACGTCGCGCCGTACTCGGGCGACATGTTCCCGAGCGTCGCGCGGTCGGCGAGCGGCAGCGACGCGACGCCCTGGCCGTAGTACTCGACGAACTTGCCGACGACGCCCGTCCTGCGCAGGATCTCCGTCACGGTCAGCACGAGGTCGGTCGCGGTCGCCCCTTCCGGCAGCGAGCCCGAGAGCTTGAAGCCGACGACCTGTGGCACGAGCATCGAGAGCGGCTGGCCGAGCATCGCCGCTTCGGCCTCGATGCCGCCGACTCCCCAGCCGAGGACGCCGAGCCCGTTCACCATCGTGGTGTGCGAGTCGGTGCCGACGAGCGTGTCGGGGAACGCCGCACCGTCGCGGTCCTCGACGACGCGCGCGAGGTACTCGAGGTTCACCTGGTGGCAGATGCCGGTGCCGGGCGGCACCACCTTGAAGCCGTCGAACGCCGTCTGGCCCCAGCGCAGGAAGAGGTACCGCTCGCGGTTTCGCTCGAACTCGAGCTCGACGTTCCGCGCGAACGCGATGCGCGACGCGAACGCGTCGACCTGCACCGAGTGGTCGATCACGAGCTCCGCCGGGATCAACGGGTTGATCTTCTCCGGATCGCCGCCGAGGTCGGCCATCGCGTTCCGCATCGCGGCCAGGTCGACGACCGCCGGCACGCCCGTCAGGTCCTGGAGCAGGACACGCGACGGCGCGAACGAGATCTCGCTCGACGGCTCGGCCTTCGCATTCCACCGCGCGACGGCGTCGACGTCCTGCTCGTCGCCGTTTCGCAGCACGTTCTCGAGCAGCACCCGAAGCGTGTAGGGGAGCCGCGCGACGTCGTAGGAGGCCTGAAGGGTGTCCAGGCGATGGATGTCGTACGACCTGTCGCCGACGGTGAGCTTGGACGGCGAGACCATGCCTCGATTGAAGCAGAACAACGAGGGACGGCCCGCCGGCTGCCGGATGCGATACAACTTCGGAACGGATGGCGATGGGGCGGCACATCGTCGGCCTCGGCGGCGGTGGCGACACTCCCGCCCAGACGGCGCTCCTCAGCGAGTACGTGCTCGGTCTCACCGGCAAGGAGCGCCCGCGCATGCTCTGGGTGCCGACCGCGGTCGGCGACGACGCGTCGGTCTCGCTCTGGTTCTACGAGGCGTTCGCGAACCGCGCGGAGCTACGCACGCTCTCGACCTTCCCGTGGCCGCCCGAGAACCTGCGCGAGCTGATCCTCTCGCAGGACGCGATCTGCGTGTGCGGCGGCAACACGGCGAACATGCTCGCGATCTGGCGCGTGCACGGCATCGACACGCTCCTGCGCGAGGCGTGGGAGCAAGGGATCGTCCTGTGGGGGCAGAGCGCCGGGATGATCTGCTGGTTCGAGGCCGGCGTGACCGACTCGTTCGGGCCGCAGCTCGAAGGGATGGAGTGCCTCGGCTTCCTCGCCGGCAGCGCGTGCCCGCACTACGACGGCGAGGAGCGCCGGCGGCCGCGCTACCAGGAGCTCGTTGCGAACGGGCTGGCCGAGGGGATCGCAGCCGAGGACGGCGTCGGGTTGCACTACGTCGGAACGGAGCTGCACGAGATCGTGACGTGCCGGCCCGGGGCGGCGGCGTACCGCGTCCGCCGCGACGGCGAAGAGCGGCTCGAGGCGCGCCTGCTCGGTTAGCCGAGACGGTCCATCACGCGGCGCAGCTGCGCGCGCTCGGGGCCGAGCGCCCCGTGCACGGCCGCGAGCTTCTGCGAGCCGAGCTGCGTGAGCGAGAGGTGGACGACGCGTCCGTCCTCACGTGACGGCGACCGCTCGACGAGACCCGCCGCTTCCGCGCGCTGCACGAGCTCGGTGACCGCGCTCTGCGTGAGCGACAGCGTGCCGACGAGATCGGAGACGGTGGTGACGCCGTCGGGTGCGCCGGCGATCTGCAGCAGGAGCAGGTGCTGGCGCGGTGTGATGCCGTTCGCGCGTGAGCAGTCCTCGCTGCGCCGCAGGAACCGGCGGAGCTCTGCGCGGAACGTTGCGGCGACTTCGTAACTATCCGCCATTCGCTGATCTTATGACCCGACGGCACGAGTGAGTGCTGCCAGGTCGGATTCGTCGTTGTACGCCTGCACCGAGACGCGCATCACCCAGCCGGCCGGCGTCTCGAAGACCGGCACCTCGATCCGATGCTCGTCGTAGAGCCGCCGCGCGAGCACACGTGGATCGGGATGATCGACGCGGAAGCCGCGCATCTGCACGAAGTCGTCGGTGAGCGGCGCGAAGGGCAGCTCGAGCGACGACAGGAGTTGACGGCACCGCGCCCGCACCGCCGGCCAGTCGTGCTCGGCCTGGAACGCGATCGCCGCCGGGACCGCGAGGTAGGCGGACGGGTCCCGCGTCCCCTGCCAGCGGTGGCGGTCGGCGAAGGACGCGTCGTCGAGCCAGTCCCATGAGACGACCGCCGGCTCGATCGACTCGTGCACCTCGGGACGCGCGTAGAGGAAGCCCGAGCCCTTCGGCGCGCACATCCATTTGTGACAGTTCCCCGAGTACACGTCCGCGCCGAGCGAGTCGAGGTCGAGGTCGATCTGGCCCGGCGCATGCGCGCCGTCGACGACCAGCAGCGCGCCCGTCTCGTGCGTGAGCGCGGCGAGCGAAGCGAGGTCGTTGACGCGGCCCGTCGACCACTCGATGTGCGAGCAGAACACGACGCGCGTGCGCGGGCCGGGCTCGAGCTCGACGAACGGACGGCGCGTGACGCTCGCGCCGGTGCGTCGGCGGACGAACTCCCACAGCCGCTCCATCCCGCCGTACTCCGCGTCGCCGAGCAGCACCTCGTCGCCGGGGCCGAGGCGGAGCGACCGGGCGACGGCGTTCAGGCCGGTCGTCGCGTTCGGCACGAACGTGAGGTTCTCGGGCGCCGCGCCGACGTAGGCCGCGAGGGCGCGGCGCGCCTCGTCGAGGCGAGCCGGGAACCCGCGCTCGAGCGCGAGGAACTCGACGGGCTGGCGCTCCAGCTCACGCTGCCAGTGCTGATACGCCTCGAACACGGGCCGTGGGCACGCGCCGAACGAGCCGTGGTTCAGGTAGACGACACCCGGGTCGAGGAGGAACGAATCCTTCACAGCTCTTAATCCTCTTGCAATGCTGATTCTTAGGTGCGCTGGCTATAACGGGACGTGGTGGGACCTTCCCGCTTCCTCTCACTCCGGGCCGTCGAGCTCCTGGTCGTCGCACTGGTCGGCGCCGGCCTGGCGCTCGGCGGCGCGGCGCTACTCGGGAAGCTGGGCGACCACACCACGACGACGGTAGAGCAGGTCACGCCGTCCGTGCTGCCCGCGACGGCGACGACGCAACGCTCGACGAAGGCGCTCACGCCTGAGGCGATCTACCGCCACGACGGCCCCGGCGTCGTGCAGATCACCGCCACGAGCATCACGCAGTCCGCCTTCCTGCCGGCGACGCAGACGTCGAAGTCGCAGGGCTCCGGCTTCGTGCTCGACCGCGCCGGTCACATCATCACGAACTTTCACGTGATCCAGGGCGCGCAGAAGGTGCAGGTGTCTTTCTCCGGGCAGGACCAGCTGCCGGCGACCGTGGTCGGCAAGGATCGCTCGACCGACCTCGCGGTGTTGAAGATCGACGCGCACGCGCGCGCGCTGACGCCGCTGCCGCTCGGCGACTCCGACGGTGTCCGTGTCGGCGACTCGGTCTACGCGATCGGCAACCCGTTCGGGCTCACGCGCACGCTCACGACGGGCGTCGTCAGCGCAGTGCAGCGTCAGATCTTCGCACCGAACGGCGTCCCGATCGACAGCGCGATCCAGACCGACGCCGCGATCAACCACGGCAACTCGGGCGGCCCGCTGATCGATGCCGCCGGGCGCGTCATCGGCGTCACCTCACAGATCCAGACCGGCAGCGACCAGAGCCAGGGCAACGTCGGCATCGGCTTCGCGATCCCGGTCAACACCGTGCGCGACATCGCCGGGCAGATCATCGCGAACGGGAAGGCACAACATGCGTTCCTCGGTGTCAGCGCGGCCGCGGTGACGCCGCAGCTGCAGAAGCTGTTCAACCTGCCGACCTCGCACGGGCTGCTCGTCCGCGACGTCGCCAAGGGCAGCGGCGCGGCGAAAGCGGGGATCAAGGGCGGGACGACCTCGGTCGTCGTCGGGGGCGAGAGCTACAAGGTCGGCGGCGACATCATCACCAAGGTCGACGGCCAGCCGGTCGGCACGTACGACCAGCTCTTCTCCGCGGTGCAGCGGAAGCACCCCGGCGACACGCTGAAGATCGAGCTGTACCACGACAACTCGAAGCGCACCGTCACCGCGAAACTCGGAATACGCGCAGGCCCGTAGCCGAAGTGGAAGGCCGGCCGGGGCCCGTCTGCCTGCCCGGGCACGGCCGGCCTTCCAGTTCGGCTCCGTGGCCCGCCCGCGATCCGTCGGTACCTTGTTCCGGATGGAGCGCGGGCATACCGTCCTCGACTACTCGATCGTCGAGGAGGAAGAAGAGCTCTGGCAAGACGACGACGGCGACCACGACGGGTGGTTCTGCGTCCGGACCGACCCGTTCCCGTGCCCTGCCCACGGCTGCACCTTCGTCGCGGAGTTCATGACCGCGGCGCACCTGATCCTCGTCTGGCAGGAGGTCGACGACCCGAACCTCCTGCGTCACGCCGCCCGCGCGCGCGATGTCGGCCGCAACCCGCGCGTGACCGGGTACCGCTCCGAGTACGGCCCCAGCGCGTCGTATTACGCGTGGATCGCTGCCGGCCGGCCGGTGCACGGCGTCAAAGCCGCGACGTAGGCGCCGCCCTGTGACGATCCCACAGGCGTTCGGCGAGAGCGCACCGTTCTCGCTCGGGGTCGAAGAGGAGCTGATGATCCTCGATGCCGCGACGCACGAGCAGGTCGCGGCCGTCGACCGGATCCTGCGCGGTGTCGACGGGCTGTCGCTGCCGGGACGGCTGAAGACGGAGCTCTTCGCCTCGGTATTCGAGATCAACACGAACGTCTGCGCGACCGTCGGCGAGGTCGACGAGGCGTTGCCCGTGCTGCGCCGCGCCGCGGCGCGCGCCGCCGAGCACGAGGGCCTCGCGATCGCGGCGTCGGGCACGCATCCGTTCGCGCGGCCGGAGGCGCAGCCGATCGTGAAGGAGGAGCGGTACGTGACGTTCGTCGGCTACGGCGGCATCTCCGTCCGCCGGCAGGGCGTGCAGGGCCTGCACGTGCACGTCGGGATGCAAACCGCCGACGACTGCTGGCGCTGCCTCGACGCGATCCTGCCCTGGCTTCCCGTCGTGCTCGCGCTGTCGGCGAACTCACCGTGGTTCGCCGGCGAGCGGACCGGCATGGCGTCGAACCGCGCGCCCATCCTCGCGGAGCTGCCGCGCGGCGGCGCGCCGCCTGCGTTCACGTCGTACGCGGAGTGGGAGGCGTGGGTCGAGCGGCTGGTCGCGATCGGCGTGATGGAGGACTACACGCGCATCTGGTGGGACGTGCGGCCGCACCCGCAGCTCGGCACGCTCGAGGTGCGCGTGCCCGACCAGCCGACCGCCGTCGGCCTCTCCTCGGCGTTCGCCGCGCTCGTCCAGGCGATGTGCGCGACGGCGCTCGCCGACGGCCTGCCCGGCGGCTCGCCGCGCGCCGACTACGTCCAGAACCGCTGGGCGGCGGCGCGCTTCGGTGCGTCCGCGAACTTGATCCACCCCGATGGGCGCTCGCTCCCGACCGCGACCGAGCTCGCGGTCGAGCTGCTCGAGCGCGTTCGGCCGGAGGCCGAGCGTCTCGGCGGCGCCGACGTGCTTGCGCGCATCGAGCCGTCGCGCTGCGAGGCCGACCTGCAGCTCGAGCAGCTCGACCCGCGGGTCGTCGCCGCGGGGCTCGTCCGCCGCTCGCTAGCCTGACGGTGTGGCAGTCGTCAGCGAGACGATTCAGGTCAGTGGGATCCGCTGCGAGAAGTGCGTGATGCGCCTCGCGAAGACGCTCGAGGGCGCCGAGGGGCTCGAGTTCGCGAACGCGAACCTGATGGGCCAGGTGATGCTCGGCTACGACGACGAGCGCACCACTCGTGATGCGCTCGTCGAGCAGCTGGCTCGCGGCGGCTTCCGCGAGCTCGCGTTCTCCTAGCGCTCGCCGGGCTTCGTCGAGCGGTCGCCCTCGTGCGCTCGCACGTGACCGCCGAACGTTGCAGTGTCCGCTGGGTCGAGCCCTGACGGCGCCTGGGTGGTCGGGTCGTCGGGCTCGGTCAGGTTCGGATCGGGGTCGACGACGTTCACCTCGATCAAGCCGTAGTGCATCTTGACCGCGTACTCGTCGAAGGTGTCCCCCTCGACCTTCGGCGAGTCGTGAACCACCTCCTTGCCGACCGTGGCGCGGACGACGTCCTCGTGCTCGTGGAGGAAGTCGGTCGGGATCGCGTGGCGAGACTTGAACATGTGACCGGACTCGACGACCACGAAGCCGTCCGGCTCCGAGACGACGGTGCCGAGCTTGTGATCGTCGCTCGTGACGACGGTCCTGCCTTCCATGGTGACCTCCGGGGTTCGCTGCCTGTCTCCCTTCCCAACGTTCGCCAATGGGAATCCGATGCGGGGTTTCGTCGTTTAGAGCGTTGCTAGGGTGGTTGGCCGGATGAGCGACAGCGCACCGACGACCGCCGATACCCGGAGGCTCGCCCGCGACGCGAGGGATCGCGTTCGCTTCGAAGAGGAGGCGCTGGAGTTGAGCGACCAGGTCTACCGCGTGGCTCGCAGGTTCGTCGGATCCCGTGAGGAGGCCGAAGACCTCGTCCAGCAGACCTACGAGCGCGCGTTCCGCTCCTGGCGCCAGTTCACGCCCGGTACGAACCTGCGGGCCTGGCTCCTCCGGATCCTCACGAACCTGAACATCGACCGCGGGCGCCGTCAGCAGCGCGCGCCGCAGACGACGTCGATCGACAGCGAGGCCGGCGACTACTTCCTGTACGACAAGCTGGCGTCGCAGATGCCCGACGAGAACCCGGACGAGGAGCGCGTGCTCGAGCGGTTGTCCCAAGATTCGATCGTCGACGCGCTCGCCGACGTCCCCCACGACTTCCGCGACGTGATCGTCCTCGTCGACATCGGCGAGTTCTCCTACGCCGACGCCGCTCAGATCCTCGACATCCCGATGGGCACCGTCATGTCGCGATTGCACCGCGGCAGGCGTATCCTCAAGAAGAACCTCGCGGACACAGCAGTGGCATGACGCCGATCGACGACCCATGTGAGGAATGCGAGGAGATGATGCAGCCGTTCCTCGACGGCTCACTCTCCGAAGCAGAGGTCGCGCGCGCGCAGAAGCATCTCGAGACCTGCAGCTGGTGCGCGAAGCGATACCGGTTCGAAGAGCAGCTCCGGCACTACGTGCGCGTCGCGGTCAGCGAGCCGATGTCGCCCGAGCTGAAGGCGAAGCTCGCCGCGTTGCGGACGCCGCTGTGAGCATGTCGCCGAGAGGGCGCGCGCGGCAGAACCTGCAGCGCCGCGCCGGCATCGTCACGGCCATCGTCGTCGTGCTGGCGCTGATCCTGCTGCTCAGCGGGCACTGGATCCTCGGGATCGTCCTCGGTGTGGCGGCGGTCGCCGCCGTCGCCGCGTTCCTGCAGCTGCGCACCGTCAGGTAGCGCTCTTGCTCGCCGGTCGCACGTGATCCCGGCCGTCGGCCGCTACTAGGCGGGCGTGGCCACCTGCTCGACCACTGCGCCCGTCGGCGAGTGGACAAGCAGGCGCTTTCCGTCGCGGGAGAGCTGGAGCCGGGCCGTCCAGGCTCCGTTCCCCGCAACCCACTTCAGGTCGAGGCATACGGCACGTCGCTGCAGGGTCGCCAGTGCGTGGATGAACGTCGAGCCGTCCGCGCGCCAGTAGAGGGTGTACACCCAGGTGCCGCGTGTCGTCGCCACGCGAGCGACCGGATAGCCGCGCATCGTCGTCTCTTCACCCGTCGCGACGACCGGCTTGGTGAGCAGACGGCCGTGCGCGAGGTCGTACGCCCGAACGACGTAGTCGTTGAGGTTCGACGCATCGCGATGCTCGATGAGATAGAGCGTGCGGCGGTCTGCGGAAACGGCGTCGAACCCGAACTCACCCTTCACGGTAATCGCTCGCGTGAGCGTCAGGCTGCGCGTCGCGACCACGAGGAACCGGCTGGCCGTGCGCAACCCCGGCGTGCTCGACGGCTGTGCCAGGACGAGCAGCTTCCCGTCGGCGGAGAGACCGCCGGGCAGTTCGGTACTGGTCACTGCGGGGATGCGCCAGGTGCCGGGGAAACTGGCCCTGCTCGCACCGCCGTTGTGCCGAGCGACGAGCTCGGTGGTCGTCCCGTCGCTCGTGACGGAGAACCGGTCACCTGTAACGGTCGAGGTGACCGAGCTCACGGTGCCGGGCCACGGGCCGACGGCACCCGCCGGCGCGGCCAGCGCAAGGGTGAGCAGAGTGACGGCGACTGCAATCCGCATGTGGCGAGAGTAATACGCCTCCGCGGTCGCGAGAGGTCCGTCTAGAGCCGCGTATCCACGTCGCCGGGCGGACGGAGGTCCGAGCAGTCGACGAGCACCGGATCGCGGGCGCGCAACCCCTCGGCGGGGATGTCGGCGAACGCGCTGCGGGCGAGCGCGACCGGATGGCCGCGCGAGCCGTCGTAGGACGCCGCCGCGAAGGGCGCCGGGTGGGCGGCGAGGCGGTCGACGGCGCGCGGGTCGAGCTCCGGGCCGTCGGCGAGGACGATCACCGCCCGGCCGACGTCGTCGCCGAGCGCGGCGAGGCCGCAGCGAAGCGACGCGCCGGGGCCGCGCTCCCAGTCGGGGCACTGCACCACGCGAGCGTCGACGGCAAGCGGGTGCGCTCCGGCGACGACGACGACTTCGTCCACCGAAGTGTCCCGCAGCGCCGCGAGCACGGCGGGAAGGAGCTCGTGCTGCTTGACGCCGCCGTACCGCGTCGACGCGCCGGCGGCCAGCACGACGGCGGCGACCCGCTCAGTGGACGTCGACTGTCGCCTTCTCGATCTCGACGAGCCGCGTGATCGATCCGGTGTTCGGATCGCCGAAGGTCCCGATCGTCTTCGCGACGTCGAGCCCTTCGCTCACCTTGCCGAGCAGTGCGTAATCGGGCGGCAGCGTGGCGGCGTCGGAGCCGATGACGATGAAGAACTGGCTGCCGGCGGTACCGGGAGCCTCGGCTTCCGTCTTGGCCATCGCGACGACACCGTCTGTGTACTTGGTCGACGCCGGCGGTGCCTCGACGGTCTCGTAGCCCGGCCCTTCGTTCCCGGTGCCGGTCGGATCGCCGCCCTGGATCACGAAGTTCGGGATGATCCGGTGGAACACCGTGTCGACGAAGTAGTGGCGGCGGACGAGGCTGACGAAGGACGCGGTCGTCTTCGGCGAGTCCTTCACGTCGAGCCGGATCGTGATGCTGCCGCAGTTCGTCTCGAGCGTCACGTCGTACGTCTTCTTCGGGTCGAGCGTGATCGTCGGCTTCGGCACGTGGCGCTGCTCGGGGTCCGGCGTCTTGATCGGGTGACAGCCGTCGGCGTCGACGGTGGTGGTTGCGCTGGTGGTGCCGAGCGCCGCCGCCTCCTTCTTGCCGCCGCAGGCGGTGAGCGCGAGGACGGCGATGAGCGGGAGAACGAGTCGCTTCATGCGCCGATCGTCGCACGTGCGCGCTTCACCAGTGCACGGGCAACGTCGACCTTGTACGCGTTCCGCGGCAGCGGGGTGGCGCTGTCGAGCCCATCCTCGAGCAGCCACGGCACCGGCGCCACGCCGGCGAGCGCCACGCGCGTCGCGCCGCCTCGGCGTACGGCGGCGACGCCGACGAGCGGGAACGCCCAGCGCTTTCGCTCCATCGCCTTCAGGTAGACGCTCTGCTCGCACTCCTCGAAGCTGACCTCGAGGATCACCTCACCGGGCTCGAGCGTCGTCGTACGGCGATCGTCCTCGGTTGGCACACGGTAGAGCTCGGCGAGCGGGAGCTCGCGGGTCGTCGTGCGGAGCCGAGCATCGAGCGCGAGCAAGGCGGCCGCGACGTCGGATGGGTGGGCGGATGCGCAGTAGTCGTTGGCGAAGATCGCGTGCTCGCGATGCTCCCCGTCGCGGGCGAAGCACTCGTCGCCGCCGTGCAGGCGGCACGGCCAGTTGAGGCGCCAGTACCAGCAGCGGGTCGACTGCAGCAGGTTGCCGGCGAGCGAGCCCATGTTCCGAAGCTGCGGGCTCGCGGCGAGCCTGCACGCCTCGCGCAGGACCTCGGGGATCGTCGGGTCGCACTCGAGCTGGGCGAGCGGCGCGCCCGCGCCGATCTTCCCGGGCCCGACCGCGCGAGGCACGACCGTTCCGACCATGACCAGGGACTGTCCCTGGACGAGGCCCGAACGGAGGAGGGGAACGAGCTCGGTGCCGCCTGCGAGCAGGAGCTCGCCGTCGCGGACGTCGTCGACGCTAGACGCCCGCCGGAGCTCCAACCTTCTCCTTCTGCCGCGCTTCCGCCTCGCGCAGCGCGCGCAGCATCTCCTCGCGCGAGATCGGCAGCTGCCGGACGTCGGCGCCCGTCGCGTCGCGGATCGCGTTCGCGATTGCCGCCGCGGTCGGGATGATCGGCGGCTCGCCGAGACCCTTCGAGCCGAGGTTCGTCAGGTGCTGGTCGGGCACGTCGATCAGCTCGCTGACGATCTCCGGGACGTCGGCGATCGTCGGCAGCTTGTACGCGTCGAGCGTCGTCGTCAGCAGCCGCCCGGTCGCCGGGTCGTGGAGCCGCTCCTCCGAGAGCGTGTGGCCGATCCCCTGGATGATCCCGCCCTCGATCTGGCTCGAGGCCCCGAGCGGGTTGATCACGCGGCCGACGTCGTGCACCGCCGCGATCCGCTCGACCCACACCTCGCCGGTCTCGATGTCGACGGCGACCTCGGCGACCTGCACCCCGAACGTCAGGACCTGCTTGCCGGTCGGGTTCGGGCCGCGCGCGCCCTTGCCGAGGATCTGCGCATCCTCGAGGACGTCGACGACCTCGGCGACCGATGCGCCCTTCAACCCGCGCTGCTCGGCAATCTCTTCGATCTGCTCGCGGGCGTCGGCCGCGGCGGCGCGGACCGCCGGCCCCACCGACGGCGTCGTCGACGAGCCGGCGCTCAGGGTCGCGTACGGGCCGTGGTCCGAGTCGCCGAGCGTGACGGTGACGTGCTCGAGCGGGATGCCGAGCTCCTCCGCCGCGATCTGCGCCATCGCCGTGCGTGTACCCGTTCCGATGTCCTGCATCGCGGTGACGACCGTGGCCCGACCGTCGGACCCGACGCGAATCCACGCATAGCTCGGCGGCCCGCCGCCGCCGTACCAGATCTGCGAAGCCATCCCGACGCCGCGCTTGACCGTCTCGGTCGACCGCGCGCGCACGTCGTGCCGCCGCTCCCAGTGCGGCTCCGCACGCCGGTAGCACTCGAGCAGGTTCTTCCCGCTGTATTCGTTGCCCTCGGGCGCCTCGTCCGTGTGGTTACGGCGCCGCAGCTCGAGCGGATCGAGGTCGAGCTTCGCCGCGAGCTCGTCGAGCAGCGCCTCGAGGCCGAACGTGCCCTCGACGAAGCCGGGTGCCCGGAAGGCCTTCATCGGCGGCAGGTTCAGCTTCGCGCCGTACGTGACCGTCTTCACGTTCGGGCACGCGTAGAGCATCTGCATCGGCCCTTCGGTGCCCGACGACCAGCCGCTCCAGCCGACGGCGTTGACGAACTCGCCGCCGAGCGCGGTCAGCGTGCCGTCGCTGCGGGCGCCGACGGTCAGCCGCTGGATGGTCGCGTTTCGATTTCCTGCCGCCGTGTTCTCCTCACGCCGCGTCAGCGCGCACTTCACGGGTCGGTTCGTGCGCCTCGCAAGCTCGGCGGCGATGAACGTGTACTCGTCCGGCCCGTTCTTCGAGCCGAAGCCGCCGCCCATGTAGCGGCAGACGACTCGCACCTTGTCCGCCGGCAGCCCGAGGCCCTGCGCGACCGCGTCGCGGATGCCCCAGATGTACTGCGTCGAGATGTGCACCTCGACGCCCTCGCCGATCCACTCGACGACGGCCTGGTGCGTCTCCATCGAGTTGTGCAGCACGACCTGCGTGCGGAACTCCGCCTCGACGACCACGTCGGCCTCGGCAAGGCCCCGCTCGTAGTCGCCGCGCGCGCGCTCTCGCGCCTCGCCGAGCAATGACCCTCGACGCACCGCCTCGTCTGGATCGAGCAGCGGCTCGAGCACCTCGAACTCGCAGGCGATCGCGCGCAACGCGGCGCGCGCCTGCCCGAGCGTGTCGGCGCACACGGCGGCTACGGCCTCGCCCTGGAACGAGCAGTCGGCGGTCAGTTGCTCGATGTCGCCCGGCCCGATCGCTGCGTGCACGCCCGGCAGCGCGAGCGCAGGGGCGAGGTCGATGCTCGTCACCCGTGCGCGCGGGTACGGCGAGCGCAGCACGGCCGTGTGCAGCATCCCCGGCTTCTGGAGGTCGGCCGTGTAGACCGCCTGCCCGGTCGCGCGCTCGCGGCCGTCGATGCGCACCGCGTCGCGGCCGACGATCTCGCGCGGCCCTGCGGGCCACTGGTCGAGCGAGTCCTCCTCGACGACGAGCCAGACCTCCTCGTACCGGCCCTCGACCTCTTTTTCGGTGCGGATCAGCCTTGCCACGTGCGAATCGCCTCCTCGATCTTCGGGTACGCGCCGCAGCGGCACAGGTTCCCCGCCATGGCGTGTCGAATCTCCTCGGTCGTCGGGGTCGAGTTCGACTCGACCAGCGCAACCGCACTCACGATCTGCCCCGGCGTGCAGAACCCGCACTGCAGCGCGTCGCTACGCACGAACGCGTCGATCATCGGGTGCGCGCGGAGGCCTTCGATCGTCGTCACGCGCGCGCCGTCGACCGCGTGCACCAGCGTGATGCACGAGAGCACGGGCTCCCCGTCGACGAGCACGGTGCACGCTCCGCAGTGCCCCTCGCCGCACGCGATCTTCGTGCCGGTGAGCGACAGCTCCTCGCGGAGCGCCTCGGCGAGTGTCGTCCCGACTTCGCCGTGCACGTCGTACTGGTGTCCGTTGACTGTCAGTTGCATGTGATCGCCTCGATCTGCGCCATGTGCACGAGCCGGTGCGTGAGCCGCATCGTCTGCCGTGCCTCGACTTCTTCCTCGATGTCCGGCACGGTCGCCCACAAATCACGCGCCGCGACCAGGAGCTCGCGGATCCTGTCGGCCTCGTCGCCGTGGCCGTTGCGCTCGGCGCACGCGTTGATCGCAAGCCCGAGCACGCCCACCTGGTCGGGCTGGCGCGACCAGAGCAGCGGCGTCGCCATCGACAGGTACTGCGCGATGCGCGCGAACTGCAGCGGCAGCGCGATCGAGTCCGTGCCCGTCGGCTCGGTCGGCTCCGCGAGCTCCGCCCCGTCGGCCAGCGCGTTCGCGTTGCCGGCGAGCATCAGGCGCAGCTGGTCGTCGTCGTAGCCCGCGTGGCGCGCCGTCTTCACCGACAGCAGCAAGGACGACGGTTGCTGCCCGTACGGGTAGTCGCTCGCGTACAGCACCTGCTCGGGCGGGATCTGGCGGTAGAAGTCGAGCAGGTCGACCGGGCTCCAGGTCGACGTGTCGAAGAAGACGCCTTTCCGTCCGCGCATGCAGGCCGCGAGCGCTTGCATGTCGGCGATCCCGGCGTGCGCGAGGATCAGCTTCGCGCCGGGGTTGCGCTCGACCAGAGCGCGTAGGCCCTCGGCGATCGGCGGCAGCCCGCGGCCCGCGTGGATCAGGATCGGCACGCGCCGCTCGGCGGCCAGCTCGAACACCGGGCCGAGGCGCTCGTCGGTCGCCGTGAACTTCTGCGCGCGCGGGTGGAGCTTGATCCCCTGGGCGCCGGCGTCGAGGCAGCGGCGCGCCTCCTCGATCGGCGACTCGTTCAGGTCGAGGCGCACGAATGGGATCAGCCGGCCGTTCGACCTGGCCGCGAAGGCGAGCGTGCGGTCGTTCGCCGCGGCGAACGACGGGTGGCGGTCGGGCTCGTCGAGGCAGAAAACGAACGCTCGCGAGATGCCGTACGAGTCCATGAGCTCGAGCAGCTGGTCGTAGTCGCCGACCATCCCGTCGATGTCGTGACCGAGGTGAAGGTGTGCGTCGAAGATGTCGGCCCCGGCAGGGAGGAGCTCACTGAGCTCCCGGTGCCACTGGTCGATCAGCTCGAGCGCCCTGGCGCGCGCGTCCACGGGTCGCACTCTAGATAAGGTCAGGCCCGTGCCCGACGCCCTGATCTACGCCGACACCTTCCGCTCGCCGGAGCTGCGCCACGAGGTGCCGCTCGGCGTGCCCGACCCGATCCTCTACGCCGAGAAGGACGGGACGAAGCACATCGTGACCTACTCGATGGAGGCCGTACGCCTCGCAGAGCTGAACCTCTACGAGCTGCACCTGATGGACGAGCTCGGGATCGACGGGCTCCGCAGGTCCGGCCTCGGGATGACGGCGATCCGGGCCGAGCTCGCGCTGCGGGGCGCGAACGCGATCGGCGTCGAGCGCGCCGTCGTCCCCGAGACGTTCCCGGTCTGGCTCGCCGACCACCTCCGCGCGCACGGGATCGAGCTCACCGTGGACAAGGACTTCTTCGACGACCGTCGCCGCGTCAAGAACGAGGCCGAGCTTGCCGGCATGCGCCGCGCGCAGCGGTCCGCCGAGGCGGCGATGGACGTCGCGCGCGAGCTGCTGCGCACGCGAGTCGCGAACGGCGGCCTGACGGTCGAGGAGGTGAAGGCCGCGATGAACGTGGTCTTCGCCGAGCACAACACGAGCTGCGACGACTTCATCGTCGCGCCGGGGCCGCAGGGCGCCGTCGGCCACGACATGGGGTCGGGGCCGATCGCCGCCGGCGTGCCGGTCGTGATCGACATCTGGCCGCGCGACAACACGTCGTACGTCTACTGCGACATGACGCGGACGTTCGTCGTCGGCGACGTGCCGGAGAACGTGGCGACGTGGCACCGCCTGTGCAAGGAGGCGCTGGACCGCGCGATCTCGGAGATCAGGGACGGCGCGAGCGGGAGGGACATCTTCGACGGGACGTGCGACATCTTCGAGGCCGCGGGCGAACGGACGCCGCGCACCAAGGAGGACGGCGTGCCGCTCGCCGACGGGTTCTTCCACGGCCTCGGGCACGGCGTCGGGCTCGAGGTGCACGAGGAGCCGGGGCTCGGCCTGATCGCGGAGTCGCCGCTCCGCGCCGGCGACGTCGTCACCGTCGAGCCCGGTCTCTACCGGGCCGGCTACGGCGGCGTGCGGCTGGAGGATCTCGTGCTCGTCACGAAGGACGGGGCCGAGAACCTCACGGATTACCCGTACGAGCTCGCGCCGTAGGGCCACGTTTTCGGAAGCCCTCCGGCGGGTAGCCGACGAACATCGGTTCCCGTTCAGCCGCGTGCGGTTGACGCGCGGCGAGAGGAGGAGACATGGCAGTTGCTGCCGAGGTCGCTCCCACCCGCGTGGTGGTCGAGTCGACGCCTGTGGCCGATCCCGCACCGCTCGGTCTGGGTGCCTTCGCCCTGACCACGTTCGTGCTCAGCGGCCACAACGCGACGTTCATCCCGGACCTGATCTGGGTCGGGCTTGCGCTCTTCTACGGCGGGCTCACGCAGCTCCTCGCGGGCATGTGGGAGTTCCGTAACCGCAACGTGTTCGGCGCCACTGCGTTCTCCACGTACGGCGGCTTCTGGATGTCGTTCGGCATCTTCGCCGTCCTCGCCGAGACCTCGAAGAGCTTCGGCTCGGCGCTCACGGGCGCCAACCTTCCGAACGCGGCGGCCTGGTTCCTGATCGCGTTCGCGATCTTCAACACCTACATGCTGCTCTGGTCGACCCAGGTCAGCGTCGCCGTCTTCCTCGTCTTCCTGACGCTCGAAGTGACGGAGATCCTGCTCGCGGTCGGCAACTTCTCGGAGGCGCACGGTAACGCGAACAACGGCTGGGTCCACCTCGGCGGTTGGGTCGGGATCGCCACGGCGGCGGTCGCGTGGTACGCGTCTGCAGCCGGCGTGATCAACGGGATGAAAGGGTCGGCGATCCTGCCGGTCGGGGCGCCGCTCCACTTCGGGAACGGGGTGACGCATCGTCGGCACCAGCACGCGTAGGCTCCGCGCATGAGCACCGAGACGCAGACGATCGACACGCTCTTCCTCGAAGAGCGGCGCTATCCGCCGTCGGCGGACTTCGCGGCGCACGCGAACGCCAAGCCGAGCATCTACGACGAGGACTTCGAGTCGTTCTGGAAGCGCAACGCCACCGAACGCGTCTCGTGGTTCGAGCCGTTCTCGACGCTGTACGAGTGGGAGGCGCCGTACACGAAGTGGTTCCTCGGCGGCAAGCTGAACGTCTCGTACAACTGCGTCGACCGGCATGTCGAGCAGGGGCGCGGCACCAGGGTCGCCTTCCACTGGGAAGGCGAGCCGGACGGCGACCGGCGTGAGATCACGTACGAGGATCTCCAGCACGAGGTGGTCGCGTTCGCGAACGCGCTGAAGGAGCTCGGTGTGAGCAAGGGCACCGCCGTCGCGATCTACATGGGCATGGTCCCCGAGCTGCCGATCGCGATGCTCGCGTGCACGCGGCTCGGCGCGCCGCACACGGTCGTGTTCGGGGGCTTCTCCGCCGACTCGCTCTCCGATCGCATGAACGACATGGGCTGCCAGGTGCTGGTCACGCAGGACGAGGCGTGGCGGCGCGGCACGGCGGTCGCGTTGAAGCGCATCGCCGACGAGGCGATGGCCGACGCGCCGGGCGTGAAGACCTGTGTCGTGCTCCGGCGGACCGGCAACGACGTGCCGATGACGGAGGGACGCGACCACTGGTACCACGACGTGCGCGGCTCGGACGACCCGGCGTCGTGCCCGCCGGAGCCGATGGACGCCGAGGACCTGCTGTTCCTCATGTACACGAGCGGTACGACCGCGAAGCCGAAGGGGATCGAGCACACGACCGGCGGTTATCTCGTCGGCGCCGCGACGACGCACCATTACGTGTTCGATCTCAAGCCCGAGACCGACGTGTACTGGTGTGCCGCCGACGTCGGCTGGATCACCGGCCACAGCTACATCGTGTACGGGCCTCTCTGCAACGGCGCAACGTCGGTGATGTACGAGGGGACGCCGGACTTCCCCGACAAGGACCGCTGGTGGTCGATCATCGAGCGGTACGGCGTGACGATCCTCTACACGGCGCCCACCGCCATCCGCTCGCACATGAAGTGGGGGCCGGAGCACGCGGCGAAGCACGACCTCTCGTCGCTACGGCTGCTCGGCTCGGTCGGTGAGCCGATCAACCCGGAGGCGTGGGTCTGGTACCACGAGAACATCGGCGGCGAGCGGTGCCCGATCGTCGACACGTGGTGGCAGACGGAGACCGGCATGATCATGATCACGCCGCTGCCGGGTGTCACGACGACCAAGCCGGGCTCGGCGACGCGGCCGTTCCCGGGTGTCGACGCGGCGATCTTCAGCGAGTCCGGGGAGGAAGTCGGCCCCGGCGGCGGTGGATACCTCGTCCTGAAGCGGCCGTGGCCGGCGATGCTGCGCGGCATCTTCGGCGACGACGCCCGCTACCGCGAGACGTACTGGTCGAAGTACGACGGCGTCTACTTCGCCGGTGACGGCGCGCGTGTCGACGAGGACGGCGACTTCTGGCTGCTCGGACGCGTCGACGACGTGATGAACGTGTCGGGGCACCGCATCTCGACGATCGAGGTCGAGTCGGCGCTCGTCGACCACAAGGAGGTCGCAGAGGCGGCGGTCGCGGCGCGCAACGACGCGACGACGGGGCAGGCGATCGTCGCGTTCGTGACGCTGAAAGGCGGCGCCGACGGCTCGGTGGAGAAGCTCGAGGAGCTGCGCAACCACGTCGCGCACAGGATCGGGCCGATCGCGAAGCCCGCGAACATCGTGTTCACGCCCGAGCTGCCGAAGACGCGGAGCGGCAAGATCATGCGCCGCCTGCTTCGTGACGTTGCGGAGAACCGGCCGCTCGGCGACACGACGACGCTCGCCGATCCGACGGTCGTCGACGAGATCCGCTCGCGCGGCCAGGCCGAGGCGGGGAAAGAGGACTAGCCGACGGAACACACGATCGGCACCCAGGAGGAGTGGTCGGCTGCGCGCGACGCGCTGTTGCGTGAGGAGAAGGAGCTCACCCGCCGCGGGGACGAGCTCGCGAGGAAGCGCCGGGAGCTGCCCTGGGTGCCGGTCGAGAAGGACTACCGCTTCGAGACCGAACGCGGCGAGCTGGCGCTCGCCGAGTTGTTCGACGGCCGTGCGCAGCTCATGATCTACCACTTCATGTTCGGTCCGTCGTTCAACGCGGGCTGCCCGGTCTGTTCGTCGATCGCCGACACACTCGCGCCGCAGGTGCCGCATCTGAGGGCTCGGGACACGGCACTGCTCCTCTGCTCACGGGCGCCGCTCGCGGATCTCCTCGCCTATCGCAACCGGATGGGGTGGGGGATCGACTGGGTCTCGACCGCAGGCAGCGACTTCAACCGCGATCTCGGCTTCCTCTACACGGAAGACGAGCTGAAGCCGTTTCTCGACGGCGAGATCCCGCCGACGGTCGTCCAGAACGCGGAGATGTGCGGAACGACGGTGGCCGCGTACGTCGCGGAGGGGCCGGGTATGAGCGTGTACGCGCGCGCAGACGGCGCTGTCTACCGCACGTACGTGTCGACTGCCCGTGGTCTCGAGCCGGCGATGGCGTACTACGGGTTACTCGACCGCACGCCGAAGGGTCGCGACGAGAGCGCCACGGAGCCGCTGTGGATCCGGCGGCACGACGAGTACCGGTGAACGGCTGATCCGCTCGGGCTGAACCCCGGTGACGGTGGAGAGCCCGGCGGCCGCGCTCGAGCCACGGCACGGTCGAGCCACCCGCTGTAAGACGGGGCTACTACGCTGCAGCGCGTGGTAGGGGCACTCGCCGCAGCGCTCGTCTTCGCCGCGTCGACGCAGACCGCGACCGTGCGCGTGCCGGTCGCGAACGTCTGGGAAGCGCCGGACGCGGGCCGGCTGCCGCTCGATCCGCACGTGTGGCCGACTGCGACCGTGACGCTGTCTCAGCGTCTTGCGCTCGTCGGGCACATGCCGACGCAGGTCCTGTACGGCGAGCGCGTGCGCGTCCTCGCGCGTCAGGGCGGGTGGACCAGGATCGCCGTCCCGGACCAGCCGTCGCCGCTCGATCCGCGCGGCTACCCCGGGTGGGTGCGGTCGTGGCAGCTCGGCCCTGCGTTCGCTGCGCCGCTCGTCGTCACGACGAAGGTGGCGAAGCTGCCGAACGGGACTCAGGTCGGCTTCGGCTCGCAGGTGCCGGCCGGCGTGCTGCCTGCGGTCGCGACGCGGCGGCTGCCGGCGACGCGCGCCGGGATCGTGCGGACCGCGGAGCAGTTCCTCGGCCTGCGCTACCTCTGGGGCGGGCTCTCACGCTGGGGCTACGACTGTTCCGGGCTGACGTGGGCCGCATACCGCGCGCACGGCATCACGATCCCGCGCGATGCCGACGCGCAGTTCGCCGCCGGCCGCCCGGTCTCGCTCACGCAGATGCTGCCGGGCGATCTCTTGTTCTACGAGCACCCGGTCGTGGGTCACGTCGCGATGTACGTCGGCGGCGGGAAGATGATCGAGGCGCCGAACTCGCGCAGCGACGTGCGCATCGTCCCGGTGCGGACGTCGGACTTCCGCGGCGTGCGGCGGTTCGTGTCGTCGTAGACAAGGTGCCTGGCACCTTCTCGACGTCTACAGCAGCGCCGCGAACTTCTCTTCGTCGTCGAACGGGCCGATCACCGCGCAGCGGAGGCCCGAGCTGCCGATCACGTCCTGGGCGACGCGCTGGACGTCTTCGGCCGTGACGGCGTCGAGGCCGGCGAGGATCTCCGTCGGCTCGGCGGCCTTGCCCTCGAGCACCTCGCGGCGCAGGCCCGAGACGAGCAGCCCGTTCGGGCTCTCCGTCTGCAGGACGAACCGGCCCTTCGCGAGGGCGCGGGCCTTCTCGAGCTCCTCCGCCGGCACCTGCTCGTCGGCGAGCTTCTTGAACTCGTCCGCGATCACCTTGACCGCCTCCTCGGCGCGCTTCAGGTCGACACCCGCCTGCGCGTAGAGCGTTCCCGCGTCCGTGAACGAGTTGTTGAACGCGAACACGTAGTACGCGAGGCCGCGCCGCTCGCGCACCTCGAGGAAGAGGCGCGACGACATGCCGGTGCCGAGCACGGTGCCGACCAGCTGAAGCGCATACCGGTCCGGGTGGCCGAGCGGATACGACGGGACGCCGAGCGCCACGTTCGCCTGGTCGGAGTCCTTCCGGTGGATGCGCACGCGCGGCTCGGTCGTGTGCTCGATCGTGGCGGCAACCGGTACGCCGGTCTCGCCGTCGGGGATGTCGCCGACGATGCCTTCGAGCATCGACAGGAGGTCGTCGCCGACCGCGCCTGCGCAGCCGACCACCGTGCGCGACGGCCGGTACCACTCGCCGAGGTAGTCGAGGAACGTCTGCCGGGACGCGCCTTCGATCGTCTCCTTCGTCCCGAGCGTCTCCCAGCCGAGCGGGTTCGACCCGAACAGGAGCTCCTCGTACACCGAGCCGATGTAGTCGCGAGGCGTGTCGACGTACATGTTCATCTCCTCGATGATCACGCCCTTCTCGCGCTCGAGCTCCTCGGAGTCGAACTTCGAGTTGCGCAGCATGTCGACCAGCACGTCGAATGCCTGGTCGCGCCGCTCGCCCGCGCAGCGGATGTAGTAGCCCGTGTATTCCTTCGAGGTGAATGCGTTGAACTCGCCGCCGATCGAGTCGACCTCCATCGCGATGTCGCGCGCGGTCGGCCGCCGCTCCGTGCCCTTGAAGAACATGTGCTCGGCGAAATGCGCGATCCCGCGGTTCGACGCGTTCTCGTACCGCGACCCCGCGGCGAACATCACGTAGCACGCGACCGACTGCGCGTGACCGAGGGGCGCGGTCAACACGCGCAGGCCGTTCGACAGGGTGTGACGCTCATACACGCTCATTCGCTTTCGAGTCTCCTTCTCTGGTCGTCGGTCAGGAGGGCGCTCGCCCCGACTGCATAGTCGTAGCCGACGCGCACGCTGTTCGCATCGGCGACCTTCCGGTCGCCGGTCCAGATCTCGTGCTCCAGGTCGTAACCGTCATGGACGCCGCGCCACGAGGTCGGCGGGAGGAAGGTCGGCCAGCGAGTCGACGACGAGGTCGGCCGACTCGTCCAGGCCGAGGTCGGCCGTGACCGAGTTCGGGATCCCGACGACGTAGATGCCGGCGGCTTTCGCGGCACGCGCGCCGTTCGGGGAGTCCTCGAACGCGACCGCCTCGTCGGCCGGCACGCCGAGCTCGTCGAGCGCCTCGAGATAGAGCGTCGGCCGCGGCTTCGCGCGCTCCGGGTCGTGGTCGGCGGTGACGATCGCATCCCATCCGAGCGTGCGCTCGAGTCGCTCGAGGTGCATGTCGACCCAGCGTCTCGACGCGCTCGAGACGATCGCGCGCTTCAGCCCGCGCTCCTCCGCATACGACAGGTAGTCGGCGATCCCGGGGCGAAGCTCCTCCGCCTCGAGCAACGTGAGCTCGTGTGCGTAGCGCTGCTCGTTCCAGCTCGCGCGGTCGAGCGGCTCGCCGTGCAGCTCCTCGAGGTTGCCCCAGATGTCCCAGCCGTCGACGGTGCCGACCATCAGCGCCCACTTGTCGGGTGGCAGCTCGTGGCCGAGCTCGCGATACAGCCACTGCCAGCCGGCGCGCGACGCAGTCTCGGTATCGAGGATCAGCCCGTCGAAATCGAAGAGAAACGCGCGGACGGGCACCGCGGCGATGGTATAGACACACATATGGCAGGCGAGACGCGACGCGCGGTGGCCGCGCAGCCCGAGTGGCTGCGCCGGGTTCCGACCGACAAGCGGCTGCCGGACGACGCCGTCGTCGTCCACACCGGGTGCGGCACGTCGTTCCACGCGGCGCAGACGGGAGGCTGGGCGGTGCAGGCGCTCGAGGCCGTGCTGCGCCCGCCGCGTGCGGACATCATGGTCTGCGTCTCACACGAGGGTGGGACCGAGCTGACGATCGAGGCCGAGCGCATGTTCGGCGGCGATGTGTGGCTCGTCACCGGCAACGCGGAGTCGGAGTTTGCGCAGCAAGTCGACGAGGTCATCGTCTGCGCACCGGAGATCGAGCGGTCGTGGTGCCACACCGCCAGCTACACGTCGGCTGTCGCGGCGATCGCGTCGCTGCACGGCGAGGACATCTCCGAGCTGCCGGCCGCGGTCGAGCGGGCGCTGCAGCAGACGGTCGAGCCGTTCGAGGAGTCACGCGTGCTGTTCGTCGGCGCGGGCACCGCCTGGCCGACGGCGCAGGAGGCCGCGCTGAAGCTGCGCGAGGGCGCGTGGGTCGACGCGACCGCGTACCAGACCGAGACGATCCTGCACGGGCACCTCGCCGCGGTCGACGGGTCCGTGCGCGCCTACGTGCTCGAGGGCGAAGGACGCGCGGCGGCACGCGCCGCCGAGGCGGTGAAGGCGCTCGAGACGCTCGGCTGCCGCGTCGACCTCGTGCCGTCGGTGCACCCGGTCGTCGACGTCGTCTTCTTCCAGCTCTTGACGCTTGCCGTCGCCGAGGCTCGGGGGATCGACCCCGACCCGATCCGCCGGACGCCCGGCTCTCCGTGGGCCGAGGCGGGCGGCGAGGCGTATCCCTACTGAGCTACGGGGAGGCGATGCCGACCCAGACGCGGCCGTGGCCCACGGCGACGCTCGTGGCGACGTGGTGCAGCGGGAACGTCTGGACGACCTGGCCGCTCTGGGGGTCGACGTTCACGATCTTCCCGTTGAGGGATTCGACCGCCCAGACGCCTGTAGCCGCGTCGGTTGCGACCGCGCCGGCTGATGCGAGCGGCGTCTGGCTGAGCAGGTCGCCCGTGGTCAGGTCGAACCGGGAAAGGACGCCGTGTTCCTCGTTCGTCTTCAGGTCCGCCTTCGCGTTGGCGAGCCAGAAGGACCCGAAGCCGGCGGCCCAGTTGGCTTCCCCGACGCCGAAGATGTCGGCGACGTCCGCGGCGACGGGCGTGTAGGTGCCGGCGGTGAGATCGATCGGGCCGAAGGACAGGTCCGGAAAGCGAACCGCGTAGAGACGGTGGGACGTGAAGAGGAGGTTGTAACAGGTCACCCCGTCGCCGGCGTTCGGTGCGGCCTGTAGCGCCAACGTTCGAAGGACGCTGCCGCTCGCCGCGTCGATGACCGCGAGCCTCGGGCCTTCCGCGATGTAGACGCTCCGCCCGGCGCCGGTCATCGACGGGGTGCAGAAAAGGCCGTTGTTCGGGTTGTTGTCGTGCGTCGGGCTCTCTGCCCGCCGCCAGAGCGCGACGTGCGTGGCCCCGTCACTGTCGAGCTCGTCGATTCCACCCGGAACTCCGATCCATTCCCTGCCGCCTGCGGCGTACTGCGCGTCCGGATCGCCGGCGATGCCGACCGTCTGCACGATCTTCAATCGACTCGGGTCGATCGCGACCGCAGTCCGCCCGCGCCAGTTCAAGACCCAGATCTCGTCTCCGCCGGCGGTGACACCCGTCGGGGCGAAGCCGAGCGGCACGCTCCCGACCGGCTTGCCGCTCTTCGGGTCGAGCACGGCGAGCGAGTTCGCGATCAGCCGCACCGGCTTCGCCGAAGCCGAGCCGCTCGTGAGCACCACGCCCGCCGTCGTGGCAGCGGCGATCACGAGGACGGCCGCCGCGGCCAGGATGAGGCGCGCGCGACGGCTCCGGCCGCGCGGCAGCGTGCGGGGCGGCGGGAAGCGATCGTCCAGCCCTGGTGCTGCGACGTGGTACAGCCGCAGGGGCTCGTCGATGTCTTTCAGGCGGTGAACGCCGAGGTCGCGGAGCGACACGCCGGCCGGCAGGTCGTCGGCGACGAGTCCGCGCGCCGTTTCCGACACCAGGATCTGGCCGCCGTGAGCCGCTGCGCCGATCCGAGCGGCCCGATGCACGCCGATGCCCACGTAGCGGTCTCCGCCCGACTTCGGCTCACTGCTGTGCAATCCCATCCGCACGCGCACTCGGACCTGCTCGGGCCAAACGTGCATTGCCAGCTCTCGCTGGGCCTCGGCGGCAGCCGACACCGCAGCGCGCGCGGTCGGGAAGGCGCAGAACAACGAGTCGCCTTGCGTATCGACCACCCGGCCGCCGTACGCGGCAACCGCGGCGCGCAGCAGCCAGGCCTGCTCTGACAACACGGTCTCGTATTCGTCACGGCCGAGCCGCTTGAGCAGCTCGGTCGAGCCCTCGATGTCGGTGAACAGGAAGGTGACCGTGCCGCTCGGGAGGCCGTCCTCAGGCGCCACCCCCCGTTTCTACTCCTATTCGAGCCGGTCCAGCTCCAGGAGTAGCCGGTCGACCTCGTCCGCGGTGTTGTAGTGGACGATCCCGATGCGCACCGCGCCGTCGGGCAGCCCGAGCCGCTTCATGATCTCGACCGCGTAGTAGTTGCCGTGCCACACCGCGAAACCGCGCTCGCCGAGCCGCGTCGCGCCTTCCTCGGGCGTGAGCGCGTGGTGGCTCAGCGCGAAGGTCGGCACACGGCCGTCCATCGCCGGCACTCCGTGCAGCGTCCACCCGTCCGGTCGCCCGTCCAGGAACCGCTGCCCGAGCTCGCGCTCGTGCTCGAGGATGAAGTCCCAGCCGATGTCGTCGAGGTACTCGACTGCGGCGACGAACCCGGCGAGCAGCTCGTGCGCGAGCGTTCCCGTCTCGTAGCGGTTGCCGACTGGAAACGGATCGGCGGGCCGCACCTTGTAGGGCCGCCACGACTCGAGCAGCTCCCGCCGACCGAATGCGAGCCCGAGATGCGGCCCGTAGAACTTGTACGGCGAGCAGAGCAGGATGTCCGCGTCTGCCGCTGCGACGTCGATCGGCCCGTGCGGCCCGTAGTGGACGGCGTCCACCCAGGCAAGCGCGCCGGCGTCGTGCGCGATCGCGGCGATCTCCGCGACCGGCGTGACCGTGCCGACGGCATTCGCTGCGAACGGGTACGCGACGACCCGTGTGCGCTCGTTGACGAGCGACCGGAGATGGTCGAGGTCGATGCGGCAGTCGTCGTCGACGCGCGCGAGGTGCACCTTGAAGCCGCGGTCGTGCGCGAGCTCGAGCCACGGCGCGATGTTGCCGTCGTGGTCGAGCTGCGTGCAGACGATCTCGTCGCCTTCGCGCCACTCGCGTGCCGCCGTGCGCGAGAGCGCGAAATTGAGCGTCGTCATGTTCGCGCCGAACACGACCTCGTCGACCGTCGCGTTGAGGAAGCCCGCCGCAGTCTCGTGCGCACGCGCGACCAGCGCGTCGGAGAGACGCGACGTCGTGAACGGCCCGCCGAGGTTCGCGTTCTCGCTGCGCAGGTAGCCGGCGATCGCGTCGATCACCGAGTCGGGCACCTGCGTGCCACCCGGCGCGTCGAAGAACGCGAGGTCGCGCTGCAGCGCGGTGAACCGCGCGCGCACCGCCTCGACGGTCGTCAGGACACGTGCCACTCGTACTCCGGCTTCACCGTCAGCGACGCGCCGACGAAGCAGTCGCGCTCGGCCTTCATGATCAGCGGTGCGGAATCGCTCGTCCGCGGCGTGAGCTGCACGTCGAGCCGCACGGCGATCGCGACGAAGCGATAGCGACCGTCGTCGCCTGTCTTCGTGACCGTGCCGTGCGCCGAGCCCGTGCCCGACACCGTGTGGCCGGCGCGGCGAGCGTGGTAGGCGAAGCTGTCGATCGAGCAGCGGACGAGAGCCGCGAGCAGGAGATGGTCGGCCGACCAGCCCTCGGGCGTCACGAACTGACCGCCGCCCGGCACGGTCAGGTGCCCGCCTTCGTCGAGCTCGACGGCGTACTCCAGCGTCTTCGCGGCCACTGCCATTGCGCTAACGCTATCCGTCCGGTCCGGGTCCTAGGGTGCGGGCCATGAGGCTCAGGCCATTGTCCGAGGCGGAGTGCTATGCGCGGTGCTACGGCGCGCAGCAGAGCGAGCAGTTCAGCCAGGTGCGGCTCATCCCGAAGCCGGTGCCGCGGGCGACGATCCGCGGCGAGGACCTGCGGGCCTTGTTCGAGGAGCGCCTCGACGAGCGCGGCATGGAAGCTGCATGACGCGCACCTGCCGCACGTGGACGTCGCGCAGGCAGCCGCCGACGACGACGCTCCGCCGCCCGGTCGCGCCGCTGCCGAGCTCGTGGGTGTGCACGGCGACGTGGACGCAGCGCGTGCCACGCTGTCGGCCGCGTGGCAAGCGAACCTAGCTCCGTCCCAGACGTCCTCGTCCCGGGTCTCGCCTGTGTCTTCTGCGGGATCAATCCGGGGCGCGTGTCCGCGGCCGCGGCGGCGCACTTCGCGAACCCACGCAACGACTTCTGGCGGCTCCTGCACGACGCCGGCTTCACGCCGCGTCTCTACGACCCGCAGGAGCAGCACGAATTGCCCGAGCTCGGCTACGGGCTGACGAACGCGGCGTACCGGACGACGCCGGGGTCGGGCGACCTGCGGCGCGCCGACTTCGACCGGGCCGAGTTCGAGGCCCGCATCGAGGCGGTCTCTCCGCGTGCCGTCGCGCTCGTCGGCAAGGAGGCATACCGCGGCCTCTGGAACGAGCGTCCCGATCTGGGCCCGCAAGAGCGCGTGATCGGTCGCACAGGTCTCTTCGTGCTTCCGTCGACGTCGCCCGCCAACGCGGCTGTGCCGTATGCCGAGCGGTTGCGTTGGTTCGCCGCGTTGCGAGAGTGGCTCGTGCCCGTCGAGCGGCAGGCCGTCCGCGCGCTCGTCGTCGACGCCGACGACCGCGTGCTCCTCGTCCAGTTCCGTCGCCCGATCGGCGACCGCACGTGGTGGGGCTCACCGGGTGGCGGCATCGACCCCGGCGAGAGTCACGAGGTCGCCCTGCGGCGTGAGTTGCGGGAGGAGATCGGGCTCGAGGAGTTCGAGATCGGCCCGGTGCTCTACGAGCACGTCGGCCGGTTCCCGTGGGCGAAGGTGCTCTACCGGCAGCACAACACGACCTACCTCGTCCGCGTCGACGCACACGAGCCTGCACCGACGATCGACCTCGACGCAGAAGGGGTCGCCGACGTCCGCTGGTGGAGCGCCGACGAGCTCTCGAGGTCGGCGGAGCAGTTTGCGCCGCCCGACCTGCCGGAGCGGGTGCGTAGGCTGACCTGAGTGACCGCGGTCTTCGTCATCGTCCATCTGCTCGCGGCCGGCATCTGGTTCGGCGGGTCGACCGCGCTCGTGTTCGTGGGCGTGCCCGCGGTCCGCACGCTCGAGGGCGAGCCGCGCGGCCGCGCGATGAAGGAGCTGGGACTGCGATGGCGCCCGATCGGCTACGGCGCGCTGCTCGTCGCGGCGGTGACAGGTGTCGTGCTCGCCGCGCGCGACTGGCAGTCGACGACGTCGTTCGAGGTCGTGCTCGGCGTCAAGGCGGCGGTCTTCGTCGCGCTCCTCGTCGCGTCGTACCTGCACAACTTCGTCTACGGCCCGCGCGTGCAGGCCGAGGTGCGCGCGGGCGGAGACCAGCCGACGCGGCCGACGCTCGTCGTCGTCGGCTGGATCAGCTATTCGCTGACGATGACGCTGCCGATCCTCGGCGTCGTTCTACAGCGCCTCACGTAGCAGAGGCGCCGATGGTGCCTGGCACCGGCTGGGTACTTCGGGCCGGTCGAGCGGCGCTGCTCAGCCCGTCCACTTGTTCGTGATCGGCGTCCGCCGATCACGGCCGAACGCCTTCGGCCGCAGCTTCACGCCCGGCGGTGCCTGGCGGCGCTTGTACTCCGCGCGGTCGACCATCGCCAGCGCCCGCTCGACGACGTCGGGATCGAAGCCGTCCTGGGACAGCTCCTCGCGCGACCGGTCGAGCTCGACGAACGCCTCGAGCACCGCGTCGAGCTTCGGGTACGGCGGCAGAGAGTCCTCGTCGAGCTGCTCCGCGCGCAGCTCCGCGCTCGGGGCGCGCTCGATGATCGAGGCCGGGATCAGCTCGCGGCCGGTGCGCTCGTTGAGCCACTTCGACAGGCGGAAGACATCCGTCTTGTAGACGTCCTTGATCAACGCGAACCCGCCGGCGAGGTCGCCGTAGAGCGTCGAGTACCCGACCGACAGCTCCGACTTGTTGCCGGTCGCGATCACGAGCCAGCCGAACTTGTTCGACAGCGCCATCAGGAGCGTGCCGCGGACGCGCGCCTGGAGGTTCTCCTCGGTGAGGTCGGCCGCGCGTCCTTCGAACGACTCCGCGAGCGCCGCGGTGAACGACTCGACGACGGGCTCGATCGCCACCTCGCGGAAGTCGATGCCGAGACTCTCGGCGAGCCGCCGCGCGTCGCCGCGCGTCCCTTCCGACGAGTACCGGGACGGCATCGACACGCCGTGCACCCGGTCAGGTCCGAGGGCCTCGACGCACAGAGCCGCCGTGAGCGCGGAGTCGATGCCGCCGGAGACCGCGATCACGACGTCGCTGAAGCCGTTCTTGTCGACGTAGTCCCGCAGGCCGAGCTCGAGCGCAAGACGCATCTGCTCGAGATCGCCGAGCTGCCCGGCAGGAGCCGGGTGCGCGGGCTCTGACTGCTCGCGCGGCGGCGCGAGCTCGACGCTCGTCGCCTCGACGCGCTCCCGCGCGCGCGCGAGCGAGCGGCGGCGCACGTCGCGGAGCCGCCGCCCGATCGTCGCGACCGGGTCGACGTCGACGACAAGGAGCTCCTCCTCGAAGCCGGCGGCGCGCGCGAGGACCGTGCCCTCGTCGTCGAGCACCACCGAATGACCGTCGAAGATCAGTTCGTCCTGGCCGCCGACTGCGTTGCAGAGCGCGAAGAAGCACGAGTTGTCCCGCGCGCGCACGCGGAGCATCTCCTCACGCTCGCGGTCCTTGCCGACGTGGAACGGCGACGCCGAGATGTTCGCGATCAGCTGCGCGCCGGCGAGCGCGAGATCGGTCGCGGGCGGCCCCGGCTGCCACACGTCCTCGCAGATCGTCGGGCCGACGATCACGTCTCCGAAGCGAAGGAGATAGAGGTCGTCGCCGGGAGCGAAGTACCGGTCCTCGTCGAAGACGCCGTAGTTCGGGAGGTACCGCTTGCGATAGACGCAGCGCACCTCGCCGTGTGCGAGCACGAAGCACGCGTTGAAGAGGTCGGTGTCGAGATGCGGCGACCCGACGAGCGCGGTCACGCCGTGCGTCGCCTTCGCGATCTCCTCGACCGCGCGCCGCGCGGCGCGCACGAAACCGGGGCGGAGGAGGAGGTCCTCGGCTGGGTAGCCGGTGACGCAGAGCTCCGGGAACAGCACCAGATCGGCGTTCGCGTCACGGGCTCGGCCGAGCCACTCGACGACGCGGCCTGCGTTGCCGTCGACGTCGCCGACGACGCTATTGATCTGAGCGAGGGCCAGTCTCATCGGTTTTCGCCTCTCGGTCGAAAACTCTACCACGACGCTCTGCGCGGGCGGTGCGGCGCCACTGGAAGTACATGACGACCGCGCAGACGAAGAGCACGAAGCTGACCCACCCGACCCACGGCGAGTTGGCCTTGTTCGCGACGACGCTCACGACCGCGGCGACGGCGAGGACGGCTATCAGCCACAGCCGCTGGGTGTTCGCAGGCATCCTCAAGAGTATGGCCATCGTGATCGACCGCCGTTTTCGCGGCCCGAACGACTCGGGGAACGGCGGCTATTCGGCGGGTCGCTTCGCACTCGCGCACGGGGGCGACGTGGTCGAGGTGACGCTGCGGCTGCCGCCGCCGCTCGAGACGCCGCTCGTGCTGGACGGCGATCGGATAGTGGACGGCGATGCGGTCGTCGCGGAGGTGCGCGCGGCGGACCTCGGGGTCTCGGCGCCCGACGCGGTCGCGATCGGAGACGCGATCGCCGCCGCGACACCCGATCTCGACTCGCCGTTCCCGCAGTGCTTCGTCTGCGGGCACGCGCGCGGTGACGACGGCCTGCACATCCACGCGGGACCGGTCTCCGGCCGTGCGGTGTTCGCCGCACCGTGGACGCCGGCCGCCGACACCGTGGGGCCGGAGTACGTGT
>Ga0207657_10000186_pt1 | contig 64342 bp, 58 predicted proteins | sample KBSC33metaG_FD_184316 | JGI IMG/M metagenome (GOLD analysis project Ga0207657, IMG submission 184316) | Corn rhizosphere microbial communities from Kellogg Biological Station, Michigan, USA - KBS C3-3 metaG (SPAdes) (version 2) | ecosystem: Host-associated > Plants > Roots > Rhizosphere > Soil ...
AACGCTGGATCTTAACGCGACTGGAGCAAGCCAGAGCGCAATCGTCTCGGCGCTCGGAGGCAGTGCCAAACTAGAGTTCGCCGACGGCGCCATCCGCGGCGTTACAGCATGCATGTGATACCCCCTTGGTCGGGTCCGAACGCCTCAAGCATCGGGCCGAACTGCCTCAGTTTCTTATTAAGGTATTACTAAGATGTTGAAGTGGGTGGAGGAGCGGGTATCGACTAAGCGAAGACCATTCGTCACCAGCCTAGCGGCAACTTGCAGAGTCATCACCGTCGATCAACTTTGTGCAGCTGTCGGCAACAAGTCGCTTCTTGGCCGGGCCGGACTCCCGCTGGCGACTACCTAGTCCGGCTGAGGGTCGATTTTGACCAAAAGGGTCGATCTTGACCAAAGGAGAGGCTCCGGCGGGCCCCAATCACTGATTGTCCTTGCTGTCGTTTTTGGATTTGGATTCTGCTTCTTCGCAAAGCCGTTTGACGTCGGCTTCGGCCTCCTCAACTGTTTGATATGCATCTTTGCCAATTTTGGTAACGCCTTTTTCCGCACCCTTTGGTTCAACGTCGACGACAAGGCACTTCTCATCAGACGAGCGGACAATCCACCAGGCCGCAAGGGCCGGACTAGCGAGAGTGCTTCCGATAACAGCAACGGCGATGAAGAGGCTACGCATTATGTCTATCTCAAATGAGTGGAATGACTTCGTCCGATCGCGCAGTTCGAAACGCCTTTTCTGACACAGCTTATTGGGCGTGTAGCAGCGCACACCAAGATGCGCGATTCAATGGCGGTGAAAACTTACCACCAGCGCCCGCGACCGTAATAGCCGCCACCAAACAAGATGAGAACAATCAAAAGGATGATCAGTAGTGTGGTCGTGTCCATGGCATCCTCCAAATCAGGCGGTCATTTATAGACGGAACTTTGCAAGTGCTCTACTTGCGGCGTGCAGGCACCTTTCCTCGCTCTTTTCGAAACCCGTTTTCCCCCACAACGTTCCTTTTCAACGATATCGTGCCGATGCCGGCACCTGGTGGCGCCCGCTGTATCGCCCCTGCTGAGCTGTTGGACTGAGCGACTTCGCGCTGGACGGACCTAAAAGCTGCGGACTCGGCGCCGCTTCACTTTTGGTTTGCGCTTCGGTGCAGGGCCGGTTACTTCCCTATCGGCTGCCTCCTTGGCCAATCGTAACTCACGAAGACGCTCCGTTTTAGCAGCCATCGCCTCGCGCCCTCGCTCCTGCTGAAGCTTCAGACTTATCTCGCGCGTACTGGTTGGTTTCATCAAGGCCTCAGCGTTCCGTCTGGCGGCGGTCATCCGCGACACAGCTTTATTCCCTGGAGCATCCATCGATTAAGTTGAGCCTTTATCTGAACTAACAAGCCGCCCCCGAGGGGGCGGCTCTCTTTTATCCAGAACCTCAAGCGGCCTGGATGTTGCCGACTGCGGTTTTGCCGCTGCGGCTATCTTGCTGCGTATCAAAAGAGACCTTCTGGCCTTCGACAAGATTGCGCATTCCGGCGCGCTCGAGCGCGCTCGCATGCACAAACACGTCTTTTCCGCCATCATCGGGCTGGATAAAGCCAAAGCCCTTTTGCACGTTGTAGAATTTCACTGTTCCCGTAATCATCGGGGTCGTCCTTTCGTTTGATGTCAGTGCAGGCCTACTCAAGGCGAGCAATCGCTAACCTTGAAGATTGTTCATCGATGTTTTGGAAGGGTCTGAACGTGCGCCTGGCAATCAGCGAAGGCGAGACGGCCACAACGGTCCGGCCAAATGTCGATGGCTTGATGTAAGCACGCTGAATCCTTTTTACAACGAGAAACCATATCCGAGCATTTAAGCGAAACGACGTATCCCGAACGTCCGGGCATTATCCAACATGTCGAGCAGAGCCCTGTCGCTCTCGAGTTGAGCAGCTAGCTTTAACCAGACGTTGGCAAGCTCGATGAAGTCGTCACGGCTTTGCTGGGTTGTGCCTTCGTTCGCGAGGCGCACGCATTCAGCAGCTTGTTCGCGACATTGATTCGGATCGCCGCGCATGACTCCCACCTTTCATTCGGCAGGCGGGAGCGCAGCGATCGACTCTCTCAGCCACCGAAGCCTGTTGTCGTTATATGTCGGTGATAGGTAAAGCCTGCGCCTTCCGAGGGCGATTAGCGAGTCTTTTATCTGGCTTCTCATATCCGGCTTCTCAAATGGAACTTTCCGGCCGAACGGCCGACCGACTGTAGGAGGTCGCGCACGATTTGATGTCCAAGGGAGACCGAGTAAAGAGTCAGAAGCCCGGTCCTGGAGCCCCGGTAGGCTTGGCTTCTTTTTGGCCGAAGCCCGGCGCGCGAAGAGCTATTCACGGGCGGCCTCAGGGGGTTGGGCACATGGGCTCCAACGACGATTATCGAAAGAAAGCCGAGGGGAGTGCTTGAAATTATCGCAGCAGTCAGCTGATTCAGTCCTGAAAGCGACCTGGCTGCGATTGGCGGACGCTTGGCAAAAGTTGGCTTGTGAGTGTGAGAAACGGAAAGCGAAAAAGGATTAGCTTAAGTCATCCACACTAGGGTCCGCTCGTTATTGGCGCATCGATCATGCACACGAGGCCGGAGGATTGGTAGTCAATCTGCACATCCCCCCTCAGCTCCTGCGGCAAGGCGCGGCCGACCAGGAGCGAGCCAAATCCCTTGCGTGTGGGCGGGACCACGAGCGGGCCTCCTTGCTCGGCCCAGCGCATATGTAGACGGCGTTCCTCGCCGCCGCCTCTAATCTGCCAGGTGATAGAGACATGGCCCTGCTCATTGGAGAGCGCGCCATATTTGGCGGCGTTCGTGGCCAACTCGTGGAGTGCCATCGCGAACGAGAGCGCTGCGCTCGGCGCAAGCTGCACGTTCGGACCTTCGATGTGAAAGCGGCCTTGCTCTGCGTCAAGCGGTTCGATTGCTTTCCTCACCACATTATTCAGGTCGGCTCCTCCCAGCTCTCTTGCGTTAAAAGGTCATAAGCCCTTGATAGGGCCATCAGCCGTGCTTCGAAGGCGCTGCGTGCCTCCGTTATCGACTTGCTGTTTGAGAGGGTCTGCGCAGCAATGGCTTGCACCGTCGCCAGCGTATTCTTGACGCGGTGATTGAGTTCGCCCCGGATATATTCGACCAGCCCGTGCCGGCCTTGCTTCGGACTCGGGTTTGCAATTTGCCGTTATTCCAAATTGCTGCATAGCCTAAACCGAACAGGCCTGATGCGCGTTCAGTGTCTAGGGAACGAGTTTCGCTCCATATACGAAGGGGTCATTGAATGGATTACTCGGGTCGCGAAGTCATCGTGACGGGCGGAACCGGGGCGCTTGGATCCGCGGTCGTGGGAGCCCTCGTTGAGGCTGGTGCGACCTGCTACGTGCCTTGGCGCCACGAAACCGAGGCGCAAAAATTTTCGTACAAAGAGCATAAGCAAGTAAGGCTCTTCGGCAGTATCGATCTTGCCGACGAATGTGCGGTTAAGCGGTTCTTTCGCGAAGTCCCAAGGCTATGGGCCTCGATCCATGTTGCAGGCGGATTTGCCATGGCGCCTGTGGCCAAAACCGGCAAGAGCGATCTGATGCATCTAATTGATATGAACTTGGTCAGTTGCTTTCTTTGCTGTTCGGCCGCCGTCAACTCAGTAAGCCGGTCTGGTCAAGGCGGCCGTATCGTCAACGTCGCGGCGCGACATGCGCTCGAGTGGCGCGGCGGAGGTGGGCTAGTCGCTTACACCGCGAGCAAGGCAGCAGTCGCCGCACTGACGGTGGCGCTCTCCGAGGAGGTGGCCAAAGAGAGGATTCTCGTTAATGCAGTTGCGCCTTCGATCATGGACACGCCGGCGAACCGGGCTGCAATGCCCAAGGCGGACTACAAAGCTTGGCCTAAATTGGAAGAAGTGGCGGCAACCATTTTGTTTCTCGCGTCTCCAGAAAACAAAGTCACGCGAGGAGCCGTGGTTCCCGTGTATGGCCAATCGTGACGATGACGCAGGAAAGCGGGGTTCGATATGAGTTGGTTGCCCTCCGCTGACCCGATTCTTGGCGATAAGCGATCTTGTGATGCGCTGGAACTCGTGGTCGTTCCGCGAGTCCGAGATTTGGGCGACGGCTTCGAGGTGCGTCGCGCTTTGCCCAGTGACAAGCGGCAGATGGTTGGGCCATTCATCTTTTTCGATCAGATGGGACCGGCGCAGTTTCTTGCGGGACATGGCTTGGACGTCAGGCCCCATCCCCATATCGGCCTTGCGACGGTGACCTATCTTTTTGACGGACGCGTCATGCATCGCGATAGCGAAGGAAACGCGCTCGAGATCACGCCGGGCGCGATGAATCTCATGACCGCGGGGCGTGGCATCGCACATTCCGAGCGCACGCCAGCGAACGCGCGCAATGGCGGCGATGGCTTATTTGGGATCCAGAGCTGGATTGCCCTGCCGGAAGAGCATGAGGAGATCGAACCCTCCTTCCAGCACTTCGACGCTGCTGATCTGCCGGTGGTCGACGTGGAAGGTTTATGGGCGCGGGTTGTTGCCGGATCTGTGTTTGGCGAACGCTCACGCGTCGGCATGTTCTCCGAATGGTTCTACGCCGAAGTGGTTCTTGAGCCTGGCAGAACGGCGCCGCTCGACCCCGACTACGAAGAGCGGGCAATCTATGTCGTCAAGGGTGAGGTAGGGATTGCGAACGAGAACTTCGAGGCGCCACGGCTTTTGATCTTTCGGCCAGGCGACCGCATTACCGTGCGGGCAAAGAAACATGCACGCCTGATGTTTCTCGGCGGCTCCGCGTTGGCGGGACCGCGCTACATTTGGTGGAATTTCGTCTCCTCACGCCGCGAAAGGATCGAACAGGCAAAGGAAGACTGGAAGTCAGGCCGGTTCGCGCCGGTGCCCAACGAAACAGAGTTCATTCCTCTCCCGGAGAAGTAGCTTGGGGCAAGGCGAAACCAAACTGAATGGACCGGATCTTACCGAGGGTATTCCTGTTGAGGGCTTGGCCGACGGCCAAATGCTGGTGGGGCACGCGCGGGGCAAGCCAGTTCTTTTAGCGCGGGTAGGACAGGAAATCTTCGCGGTCTCGCCCCACTGCACCCACTACAATGGACCGCTCGCCCAGGGGCTGATGGTCGGCAACACCGTCCGCTGCCCATGGCACCACGCTTGTTTCGATTTACGGACCGGAGAGGCCCTTCGGGCCCCAGCGCTCAACCCGATCACGTGTTGGGAAGTGTCGGAAAATGGTGGGTTGATCAAAGTCGGGCAGAAGCGCGAACAGCCCCAGACCAGAACCCGTATTGAGCCGACTGCCGAACCCGAACGGATCGTGATCGTTGGTGGTGGAGCAGCCGGGTTTGCAGCAGCGGAGATGTTGCGGCGCGTGGGCTACCAAAATTCCCTAGTCATGCTCAGTAGCGATGCTGCGCCGCCCTATGACCGTCCAAATCTGTCGAAGGACTATCTCGCTGGCACAGTCCCTTTGGACTATGTGCCGCTGCGGGATGAGGCCTTTTATGAAGAGAATGGCATCGAAGTCCGGCTCGGCAAGAGTGTCGTCGGGCTCGATCTTCGCGCGCATCACGCTCTTCTTTCGGGTGGAAAGAGGCTGCCGTATGACCGGCTGCTGCTCGCAACTGGGGCCGAACCGGTTCGTCTTACGGTTCCCGGCGCCGAGCAGCCACACGTCCACACGCTGCGTTCTCTTGCCGATAGCGATGCGATCATTGCAGCGGCGAGGACGTCAAATCGGGCAGTGGTGATCGGCGCGAGCTTCATCGGGCTCGAGGTCGCCGCCTCGCTCCGCGCCCGTAAGCTCGAAGTCCACGTCGTTGCACCCGACAAGCGACCAATGGAACGCATCCTCGGGCCCGACATGGGCGATTTCATTCGCGCCCTGCATGAAGAGAACGGAGTAATATTTCATCTAGAGACCAAACCCAAAGCAATCGACAAAGTCGTGCATCTTGAAAACGGCGAGTCGATCGAAGCTGACCTTGTAGTTGTGGGCATAGGTGTCCGGCCGCGTCTCGAACTCGGCGAGAACGCAGGCTTGAGAGTCGATCGGGGCATTGCTGTCGACGAACATCTCGAGACGAGTGCGCAAGGCATATTCGCTGCAGGGGACATTGCGCGATGGCCAGATCCTCATTCAGGTGAGAACATCCGTGTCGAGCATTGGGTTGTCGCCGAACGCCAAGGACAAGCCGCGGCGCTGAACATGATTGGGGAGCGCGCGCCTTTCGATCAGGTGCCGTTCTTCTGGAGCCAACACTATGATGTTCCAATCAACTATGTCGGTCACGTGGAGGCTTGGGACGAAATCCAGATTGACGGCGACGTCATGAAGAAAGACTGCCTTCTCCGCTTTAAGCGCCACGGACGTGTGGCGGCTGTGGCCTCGATTTTTCGCGACCTCCAAAGTCTTCAGGCCGAGCTCGAGATGGAGCGTGAGGTTGCCGCGTAAATCCGCGATCGTGGGGAAATTTGCCACCTTGGCTTCAGGCGACACCACTACCGCCCTGGAACAGCAGGACGCCGGTCCGAAACCGGCGCCCTGAGTTTCCAGAAATTAGCAGATCCCGGCTAGTAGCAAATCCAGACGTATCCGCCGGGTGTCCAGCGCCAGCATGCACCGACACCGTAGCCATACCAGTGGCCGCGCCACCATCGGCCATGACCGTGCCCGTGGTTCCAGTGACCATGGTTCCAATGAGCGTGGCCATGGCCGTGTCCATGTCCTCCATGACCATGACCATGGCCATGTCCTCCATGACCATGACCATGTCCATGTCCTCCATGGCCATGTCCATGTCCTCCATGGCCATGTCCATGTCCTCCATGGCCATGTCCATGTCCTCCATGGCCATGACCTCCATGACCATGCCCAGCGTAGGCCATCGGTGAGAGCATCATTGCCGCTGCGACAGCGACCGCTAAGCCAATTTTGCGAAGCATTACGTTCCTCCAAAAGGTTGAGTCGCAAGAACGCCCCGTTATCCAACGCGCTCAAGCCGTCCTGGTGTCCTTAAAAAAGACCAGGTTTGGGGTGGGGCTTTGGATCTCGGAGACCCTGAGGCCAGCAAAAGGCCTCGCAACCCAGATTGCACAACCGTGCAGCTCTCGTGCTCACCGCGCGCGAAAGCCTGGAGCGTCTCGTTCTCCACGCCCACTTCAGTTCGGCGCCATGCCCTTCTCGTTGAGCTCTTGGATCGCCGTCTCGTTCTTCGACAGATGCGTCAATCCCATGCCGCGCAGGACGTTGGTTGCTTTGGTGAATTGGACGTTTTGATAACTGACAATCTCGATCCGGTTGCCCCATGGGTCGAGGAAGTCAAGAAAAGGGCCGGGCAGGGGTTCGATTCCCGCTTCAGCCAGCGCTTTGCGGACCGCATCCTTGTCGTCGACCACCAGTCCGAAATGGCGCCCGTCGTCTGCAGGTTGGGTACGACCTTTCTGAAGCGCCAGGAATTGATCGCACAGATCGATAAAGGCGGAAGTAAAGTCGAACAATCGACGATAGAAGGCCAGAGCCTCGCCGATGTCACCGACTTCGAGCGCTACGTGGTTGAGACCAACCGCACGCGCTTTTTTTGCATTATCCATGGTACTTTCCTTGGCTCACCCGATGAGAAGAGGTGTGGCACCGATTAGTGCGCGGTCGTCGACCTGCCGCACGATGAAGTCCGCAACGTCGGCCCGACTGATGAGTCCAAAGCGCCAGTCATGAGCCGCCGTCAGTATGCGGTAACGGCCAATTACTGGGCGATTTGTCAGCAGTCCTGGACGCACGATGGTCCAATCGAGTCCCGAGGATCTAACGATCCACTCCTGCACGTCCTTGTCGTCATAGACGCGGCTTCAAGAAGAGCGGAAAGACCACTGCATCGTAAAGAAGACCACCATGACCGCGACTGTCGCCTGCACCGAGGCCGGTTACTGCGATCAACCGCTTCACGCCCGTAGCCTTCATCGCGTCGACTAGGATGCGGGTTGATTGTGAAAATAGCGTTGTGCGCTCGAAGATAGACCGAGGCGCGATATCAACACCGAGCGTTTGGACGACCACGTCTACGCCTTGGAGGGCGCTCCGGATCGTGCTGCTATCGAGTGCGTTCCCGGGCACCTTCTCCAGCCCCGGATTTTGAATGGGTATAATCCAGGCCGAACGCGCCAGGGCGCGAACGCTGTGACCGGCGGCAAGGGCGGCCTTCACTGTTTCCCGTCCGATGCCACGGCTGGCCCCTATAATGAGAAGCTTGGCCATGTTCTTCCTAGTCATATTTGTTTTCGATCCAATGTTGGCAAGCAGGGCACTTGCCGAGAGCGCTGGCTGACCAAGCGGAAGTCGCTTGGGACACTCTATGACTAGGTCGAGATGATTAGGTCGAGGCAGGCGGGAGCTCGCGGAGCGCAAGTTCGAGACTTTTGACGAGTTCCGCCATGAATGTGAAATCGAGAGTATCGATCGTGTCACTGGGGAGGTGATAGTTGGGATTCCGGAAGAAGGCGGTATCCGTGACCATAAGTGCTGGCAGACCAGCGTCCCAGAAAGAGGCATGGTCGCTCAAACGCGTTTCCGGCAAAATTCGCCCATTGAAAGGAAGATAAAGCGACTCGACCGGTAGCTCTGTGTTCTTGCGGAAGCCTCGCAGAACCGCACGTCCGAAGCGCCATGACCGCCAATTTGCGATGATTCCTATAAAGTTTCCTTCTGCAGGATAACCAGGCCAACGAGCGAGATATGGATAATGCTGCCGCGGTGCCGTGAAGCCGACCATCTCTAAGATAATGGCACCGAGCACGTGGTCACCGCTGGTCTGGCAGCTTCGAACAAACATCCGGCTGCCTTGATGACCCGTCAAATAGGCGGGCGGCTCTTCAAGCGTGAAGGCACCGAAGAGAACCTGGGCCTTAATGCGCTCATGCCGTAAGCGTCTGGCCAATTCGAGCATCACGGCGACAGCGCTCGCATTGTCGTCTGCACCCGGAGTGCCGGGGACGGTGTCGTAATGAGCGCCGACCACGTAGTATGCCGAGGCTTCGGTGTCTACAGGAAGCGTTCCAAGGACATTCGTCACTCGGTGGTCATAGTATTGGTAGTCCTGCCTTGTCACAGAGAGGCCGGCCTCCTCGAAGACTGAATGGATGTAGTCGGCGGCGAGAACTAAGCTGTTGCCATCTACCGTCGTACGAGGACCAATGTCGATCGCGAGAGCGCTGACATGTTCGCGCAAAGCGTCGCGAAGGATTTCTAGCTCATTATCTATCAAGTAGATTCCTTGCGTCGCCGCGGAAAAAACTGACGGTCGCGGAGGTCGCTCAGCTTAATAACATCGGCCGCCGACCGTCTTTTGTTGGAGCGCATGCCGCCTTGTAGGCGACAGCACTGATTATGATCGATTGCGAATCTATGTCGAGGAACTGATTCCAGCGCGCGCGGGCTTTTAGGGCCACCTCCGCCGAGAGCCGCCGCGAAAGGCGAGCGGGTCCTCAAAATCGCAGCGTCCTTATGGCGGCTGGGTTGGACTCCTAGTTACGCTTAGACGATCCAGTCTGCCGCCCATAATCATCCGCAGTCGAAGGGCCATAACCCCGGCTAAAATGCCGGGGTTGAGGAGAAAGGATTTCACCGCCAATGAGGATTGGCGAAAGGGCAAGTGCCACCCAACGCGTCTGGATGCCCAAAATCAGAAATATGCCACCAACTACCTCGGCAAGAAAAGTTGCGTAGGCAAGCCAACTTGGCAGTCCGATCGAATTGAAGAAGTCGGATGTGCCGGACAATGTCATTGTTAGAAGCGTATAAATGACGCTGTGCGCTAGAAACATCGTATCGAGAGAAAGCCTCAGGAGAAGCACGCCATATGATCTCAGGCGATCGTCGGTCATGGTGCGAACTCCAGTACTCTGCGCTTTTCTGTGGTGGCGGCTGCAGGCCAGTTTGCCTTCTTTCAGCGGAGTCGGATTTTAAGTCTGGCTGCCGGTTGGCTACCAAATTTCTCGTTATTTGGTTCAACGAATCGAGCTGAGCTCTTCTGAGCCTTTAAACTTTCAGATCGAAAGAGGCGCCCGTCGATGAGTGATGTCGACAATCAGTTAGAAAAACTTCAGGCCAAATTGGCTGCAAAGACTCGAGAGATCGAGATGCTTGTAGCAGAGGAACGGCATTTGGGCGATCCAAAAGCCATGCAAACCAGCGACTACACTCGGATACGGAGCTATGTTGAGGAGCTGATCTACGAGTGGCAGGAAGCGGTCGTTCGTGGTGCGGAGCCTAATGCTGACACGGCACTCAACAGACTTATCGCTGAGCGCGAGGAAATCGAGCAGCAAATTGTGGAGCTGCAAGTACGATGAAGAACAGTTCTCTTGCGACACTTGCCAGGCGAGATAGTCGGCAGCCGCGCCCGTGGCAGCTGCTCCTTTCTGCTCTCAGCGGGCGCGCCGTTTAGTGGAACGTCCACGAGCTTTGGAGGTCCGCGCTTTCGAAGTGCGTCGCTTCGCTTGAGGAGACTTGCGGGCTGTTCTCGCCGTCGCAGCCTTTTTTCCAGGTCTGCGAGTCGTAGCGGCAGAACCAGTTCTCCGTGTGCCGGATCGCTGCCTGGCAGGAGATTTTCTCGTAGCTTTGCGACCTGCCGCAACAGGAGACCGTTTGCGACCAGCGGAACGCTTTGCCTTGCGCTGCGTGCTCGCGGCTCCCGTGGAGCTAGCCTTCTTCCTTCTAGAGCTCCGCTTGGCGGTGCGTGGCTTCCTCTGTTCGCCAGTGAGAGCACCAACGAACGACCCGACTGCGCTCTTTGCGACCTCAAGCGCAGCGTTCACATTTGCTTTGGCGGCGTCGCCGATCGCCTCTTGTGCACTGGATGTGAGAGTGGCCTCGTTCGCTTTATTACCTTCTGCCTCATTGTCCATTCTGTCCTCCTTTCAGTTTCTGTGAACGTCATACCGAGTCTGGGGAGGGGTCAAGGGCATGGCATCTAAAGCTGTGGAGGTCAGGGAACACTCCCATATCGTGCTATTTCACAAAAGCGACAATCCTCAAGAGCAGGACCGTGCCGGCTTGAAACTATCTTCCATCCGCTCCACCACCGGATTGTAGAGGTTCCTTTCTCCGCTCGGGTAGGTGACAGCCATGACATTGACCACTTGCCCACCGCAGGAGAACATCACCTTCTCATAATAAATGTCATCACCGCGGTAGCCGCTCAAGACAAACCATGAGCGACCACGTGGCCGGTAGGTCACCTCGTCGTAGCCGCCGATATTTGTCATGAGCCAGCGCTTAAATTGATCAGGGGTGCGGCCTTCGCGATTGTTCCAAGCTCCAACCATGAATTTCGCTTCTGAGTTCGGCGACATGAAATAGTGGAAGGCCCGCTTTCCATCTCCCTCGATCTGGCTAAACAAGGCGCGCGGATATCAAAAGCGAAAGCCCAGGTCGCGGTCCTGCTCGTGTGACCAAGGGGTCGTTGCTGCGCTGGCTGCGACGGCGCAAAACGCGGCGGCCAAAAACGCACAAATTGAAACACGAATTTTTTTCATGCCTCTCTCCGCCAGACGACGGGACTGTAGCCCTTCGTCATCATCTCGACGCTTGTTGTGGCGGCACAACCCTCCACGCATCACCGTGTTCCAAATGAGTACGCACCCTATGGAGGACTTAGCCTCTGGCGTGGGTTTCCCGTGCCTCACGAAGCGCTGAGAGTTGATTTAATTTTTCGAGTGTTGTCCGACAGCATTTGTTTGCGGGTACCTCATTCCCTAAAAATTCGACCTGGGGCGAGACCCTCATACGCTAGAGGAATAGTAAAGGCGCTGGGGCTCCCGAGGGAAGAAATGGGACTTCGCATTCTTGTGGCGGCATTCCGTTCGTACCTGCGCAACAGCGCCGGCAAAGGGTTGCGCTCGGTCTGATCATAGCGATTGACATTCTGCTTCTTTGAGCGCGAAGACGACACGATCAAGCTTGGCCTGAACGTCTACCGGGGGGTTGAGACCAAACTCTCATGGAGAGGTCCGCGCTGGCACTTGGCGCCGAACGCATGCCGGTGTTCGACAGAGCGGAAAGCAGACATTGGCGACACAGACCTCAATGCCTGAAACGAGCCAATACCGACGTTATCATCCGGTCAAGGCGCTCGACCTCCGTGCCGGATAAATGATGGTGCCATCGGGCTGCGGAATTGCGCCAGGGGTAAGCCGCGCCTGATCGACATGGTTCGTGTTAAGAATGTGGAATACGTCTTCGCCAGCGCGAATAAGATAATCGGCAATGATCCACCGGTGGCACCTCCACCAAACGGCTTCTGCACACATGACCGCAGTGCACCGATCATGCCCGCAATCCTTGAGCTGTCTCAGACCCTGATGGAACTCCTGCGTCATTGCGTAATCCGCGTAGTTTCGGAAACTGAGGTTGTCCCAGAAAAGGTTGGGCGAAACATCGACTCTCGACCGATTTCGCAATCCGCCAAGCGCAGCCACGTGGGCATACCCTATTTGAACCATAGCCAACTCTTCGGCCAATGTTTCTCGGTTGAATTGCGGGTTGGTGCGTGAGCGCGGTATGTGGCGAACATCAACCACGAACTCAATTTGTGACGCTTGAAACAGGTCCACGAATTGAGACACGGTGCGCGTGGAATGTCCGATAGTGAAGAAGGGATAGGCCATCTCGCGTTGCGATCTCGATCGGAATAAAAAAGGGGCCCACCTTTTACGGGGGCCCTCGGACACCTGCTTTCGCAACCTTGGGGGCGGCGCATGAAGGATGATTGTTCGTTACAGAGGTTAACACGGACAGCTCAGGGACTTGGCAAATCTTTTGCCGCACCTCGGAAAAGACGCCCAGTTGCAGGTTTTCCAACTTTGTAGAGGGACAACAGTAGCCGATCGGTTGCTCTTGCTTCGCCTAAGATCGCGTGGCCAATATGAGGTTGCGAGACACACACCGGGGGGCTGTTCTTGCAACACACACGCATCCTTTGTAGCGCGACGCTCGCCGCGGCAGCGGCCATTGCGCTGCCCACGCACGCTCTAGCCGAATTCCAAATCCAGGAAGCGACCATTGAGAAAGGCGAGACCGAATTCGAATATCGAGGCGCCTATCATTGGGGAGTGCCCGAAGTTACCCAAAACAACGAGAATGCAAACGACCTCGTCCAGAGTCATGAGTTCGAACTGCAACACAGCTTCACCAATTGGTTCCTTTTGCAATTAACCGTCGGTTTGGAGCAGCCTCTGCACGAGGATTTAGAGGCCAGCAGTGTGGAGTTCGAACCCGAGTTCGCCTTGATCAAGCGAAAGGATGACGGCATCGCTCTGTCCTTCCAGGGTGGCTATGCGAAGTCCACTAATGGTGAACCCGACACATTCGGCTTTGGACCCATCATGGAACTAGCGAACAAAAACCTGTTGATCACGCTCAACCCTCTTTTCACAGGTCAGGCCGGCCCAAACCGGGAGACAGATGATCTTGGTTTCGAATATGGCTGGCGCGCTGAATATGATTTCGCCAAGCATTGGGGCATGGGCGTCGAAATGTTCGGCGAGATCGAGGACCTTTCCCATGCGGGCTCGTTCAACCAGCAGAACCACAGCATCGGCCCGACCCTGTTCTGGAAGCCCGGGAAGAAGGAAGAGGAGGGTGAGGAGGAGGAGGCCAAGGGAGACAACGACAATGAGAAGGCGTCCGGCCCTTCGGAGATGCAATTGTCGTTCAATATTGGCTTGCAATTCGGTCTGACGGACGCGACGTCCGACACGGCGCTAAAATTCCAGGGATCGCTTTCGTTCTAGACGCAGGAAAGCTTCAGTTTCCGCATCAGGGATGATGCCCCGGGGCGTCTGCGGTCCAGGTCGATTCGTCCGGTATAGATGGTCGCGATGCGGGTCTTACGCCTTTGACCACTTCCGCATGAGACGTTGCAAGGCGAGTAACCGAAATTGGACCTGCAAGGGCTTGGTGGGAAAAAATCCCGCCAGCCGTAAGACATTCTCTCGTGTGATCTGTGGTGGTTTGCTGGGCTCTGGCGACGCGGCAACGACCGGCGAAAGGTCGATATTCCTGTTACGCAGATTGGCGAAAGTGACGCCAAGCTGCGTAGGCGAGTTTGCCGCCTGAAAGGCGGGGGCAACTGGGGCGGCCACGTTCTCCGTTTTGTGGTGGTAGCCCCGGTCACGGTGAGATTGTCGCCGATGGTCACGTTTCTGGTCGAATTGCTGATGGTGCTTTGCAGGTCGGAGATGCTGGTGACGACAAGATTGTTGCTGATGGTCACGTTTCCGGTCGAATTGCTGATAGCGCCTTGCGGGTCGGAGGTGCCACCTACGGTCAGAAGGTTTCCTCCCAAGGCGGTTAGCCACACCTCGCACCAATCCGATCAAGATATACCAACGGTGCAAGCGAGTCGGAGGCAAAAAGCGGCCAACGTCATTCCTCGTATGCTAGATCGATGAATCGAGCGGCCGCTTGTGCGGAACAATCTCTGTCAGCGCCTTGGGATGGAGCTCAAATTGCGTGGGGGTCTTCGTCACGAGCTCGCCATCAGCATCGACCGGACGCGGTCTATAGGTGCGCAGTGATACGCTGACAGCAGTCAGCCGCTTTAACACCGCAGGCTCGGAAATACCGAACTTCAAATGGATTAGGGACGTGGCGAGCTGCCAAAGCCGGCCCGGATAGATGAGATATAGATCGAGCTTGCCATCATCTATCGCGGCATCTTCCGCAACCTTAAGGCCACCGCCGTGATACCGACCATTGCCAACGCTCACCTGATAGACCCACCCCGACCAAGTCGGCGAGGAATCGAGGTCGAGCTGTACAAAGAAAGGCTTGAGGTCGCGCACTGAGCGCAGGAGAGCTATCGTATAAGCCAAAACGCGCCACTTCTGCTTCAGGTCTTTTGATTGGCGCGCAGCGACCCTGGACGCAATTCCCACGCTTGCAACATTGAGATAAGGATGGCCGTTTGCCAGGCCCACATCGATTCTGTGCTTCCGACCTGAGGGCGACTTCGGCTGCCTGGATCGGGTCCATTCGCAGCTCGATAGTATGAGCGAAATCGTTGGCTGTTCCGAGCGGTAAAACCGCGAAAGGCTTGCCGAGCTTCAGCAATTGGGGAAGGGCTTTGGAGATTGTTCCATCGCCACCCCCGATCACAATCAGCTCTGCCTTCCTGCCGCGTACTTCAAGCTCACGCTTGCGATCCTTCTTAGACTTCGCCACGACAATGGTGGCGTCGCTGTTCTATGAGAACCACGAGGACACGGCCGGCAATGCAGCCTCCGCTCTCGAGGCGCCGGGGTTGATGATAACAAGCACACGGAACAACCTGCTCATGTGAGCGAGACTGCGTTTCTTTGAGAAGCTGGTATGGCCAAATTGAAAGAAAATCCCGTAATTCGGCCGAACAAAGCTAGGCCAAGCCCGCGGTCAGGACTCCTCGGCAGGCCCGAGATTCGGATTTTGATCTCACTATTCGTCATCGCCGGCTTGATTCTAACATTCGGGCATATCGCGGAGGAGGTTATCGAAGGTGACTCCGCCAAGTTCGATCAGACGGTTGTTCTACTCTTTCGCCACGCCAACGATCTGTCGAACGCGATTGGACCGCCATGGATGGAGGAGATGGCCCGCGACATCACAGCTTTGGGCAGCTACGCAGTGCTCATCATCATCACTGGTGCTGTACTTCTCTATCTCCTGTTGGCACATCGGCGCTCCGCCGCGCTTTGGGTCTCACTCGCGTTCCTAGGAGGCGTCCTTCTGAGCAACTTGCTGAAACTAGCCTATGAGCGTCCCCGACCTGATTTTGTGTCTCACGCGGCGCGCGTGTTCACCTCAAGCTTTCCCAGCGGACATGCAACGCTTTCAGCGATCACCTATCTGACGCTGGGCGCTCTTCTCGCCGGTCTGCATGAGTCCTTTTGGTTTAAGGTCTATTTTTTGGGTCTGGCAATTGTGCTCACGATCGTGATCGGCATCAGTCGAATCTATCTTGGCGTTCACTATCCAACGGACGTACTCGCCGGCTGGTGTATTGGTGCCGCCTGGGCAGGGCTTTGCTGGAGTGTCTTCACTTGGCTCCAGCATGGGGGTCGCGTCGAACGTAGTCGCTGAGAACGCGTCTATCGAGTTCTTGCGCAATATGTGTGCGCCGTGTCGGCTAGCCATTTAGGCTGCGCACAACGCGGATTACCGTTTCGAATTGCTCATCGAGAACGGGACCGGCAACGAGTACGCCATTCTCTCCGGACAAGGGGATAATGAGGACCCACCGAGCAGCGAACTGATCTCTGCCGTCAATGGAAACGAATCGCCGGGTGTCGGGGGTCTCGAGGCAGGCGCTCCCGACCAGATTCTCCCTCCCGATCTGCAAAAAAGCTTCATGAAGCAAAATGACGGCCCGAATGCCGAGGGTTACCTGCCGAGCGGAACTCCTTGGCACCAGATGGCCCCCGGCTCAACGACTGTCGTGGGTCCAACCCCAGGTGCGACCGTCGGATATGTCTGGAAGGTGATTGGTACCGGCGATTGTGGAGGCAGGGACATCTCATGCTCGAAGGCTTCCGAGCCCAGCCCTCTGAATGCAACGCCGAGCGGGCGGGCCAAATAGCCGTGTGCTGGACCGCAGGTCGCAATAAGGGCTATCCCGGCTTTGCAGGATGCCAAGGGAAACCCAAGAACTGGTGTACGTATAAGAACGTGGCGCCCGAACGGTGCCGGGGTGGATCACATTCTGGGCAAATGTGAGTCTGCGTTGAAGACGCTGGCTAAGCGCGTTGGCCTACTCATAGTTGCCGCCTGACCGCATCCCACTCAGCGGACGCTTGCCCAGCAGCCTGCGCGCCGCTTGGCAGGAATCCGACAACAGCGTCATTCGTCCATGTTAGAAAAGGACTCAAAGCACAAAGAGAAGAACTCGGCATGAAGGCAATAATAGGTTTCGTTGCATTTTTGATGTTGGTGACAACGCCTAACCTCAGCAGGGCGAATTCGGCTGAGGAGATCAATGACGCCGCTAACGCAACTTTGCACAGGTTCGTGGAGCAAAATCCGAGCGCGGAAGAACTGGGACGAAAGGCTCCTGGAGTCCTCGTGTTCCCCTCCGTGATCAAGGCGGGGATGCTTCTGGGGGGTCAATACGGAGAAGGCGTTCTCATCGCCCATGGTAATGCCGCCGGCTATTACAACATCATCTCGGCCTCATTAGGTTTTCAGCTTGGCGTTCAATCTCTATCTATCATCATCGTGTTCATGACCGAACAATCGTTGGCTGATTTTCAAAACGCTTACGGATGGAAGGTCGGAATCGACGGCTCAATTGTGGTTGTCACACTAGGTGCCGGCGGATCGATCGACACCCACAGCCTTACCAGCCCTATTGTGGCCTTCGTCACCGATCAAGAAGGCCTGATGTACAGTCTCAGTCTAGAGGGCTCGAAATTCAGTCGTATCGAGCGATGATGGTCATAATCACTTCTAGAGAGGACTCGTTGAAAGCCCGCGATGAGGGCCCTGAAGTTGGCTTCCAACCCAAGCAAAGTCGCGCCGTCAGGCGTGCGACCTGAGGCGCAAGGGCAGTTAGGTCGTTCGATCGGACTCGATCTACAGGCGCGGCTGATCGCCAAAGGGCTACGCATACCCACTATTTTTGTCACGGCATTCCCCGACGCAACAACGCGCGCTCGAGCAATGAACGCCGGCGCGCTCTGCTACCTGACGAAGCCATTTAACGATGAAGAGTTGCTAAATTATCTAAGGATTACGGTCCCGGATTCGTCCGACGGGACAGACGAGGGTCCCAAAGCGCCAAAGTCGAATTGACTACGGCAAAGACATGAGGTCGACCAAGCCAGTTGCTCAGTCTCGCCTATCGTAAGCAATTCCCAAGGCAGCTGCGACAGCCAATCCTGCAACTCCCAACAAGAGCTTATCGCGAAAATCTTCGTCGCCAGTAACCTGGTCGAATTGCGATCTTGCATACGCCGCGGCTTCACGCCCGTTTTCAATCCTCTCGGCTGCTTTCTCGGTCGCTGAGGCAGCTAGCCTCTCGATAGTGTCCCCCGCAGACTTTGCATAAATACCAGCTTGTTCTCGAGCAGCGACGGCGGTTTCCGCGGCGTACTCCTTTACAGTTTCTACTGCCTCACCAATCTGCTCCCCGAAGCGCTGTTGCGCCGCCGTCAAATAATCCTCCTCGTCAACAGCGATCGGAGTTGTTCGCCAAAGGCTAAGCACGCCTGCGCCGACGAGCGCCGTTGCAATTGGTGGGTGCTTTAATAGCCTCCAAGCGAGACCCGCTCCGATAGCCAAAGCAGCACTGGGATTGGCGGCAGCTCGCGCCTTCAGATCGGCACCCACGCGTTTAACAACAGATTGCGCTTCGGATTTCAATCCCGCCGTGAACTTCCGATATGTTTGTGGCGAGCGCAGAAACGCCAAGTCTCTTGCGAGCTTGGCTCGAGCCTCCGCAACTTCAAACTCCAATTTGGATATGTTGTCGGTCACCTGCGTCCTCCGCTCGGCGTCGTCCCGGGAGACCTGCCGGTCGAACCACTGCCTTTATTGGAGTGCTGCCGCCCAGTTCCTGACTGGACCCGAGGGACTTCCGTTTGCGATCCAGAGTGCGCACCAGGTCGCGTCTTCTGCGCGGCTTGACCCGAACTTGGTTGCTCACCAGTAAGCGCCGAACTGAAGCTCTCGCCCACTTGGCGAGCCGCTTCCTTAAGCCCCTCGCTGGTCAGTCCTCGTTCTTCCGCGACTTCGCTGAGCCTTTCACCCGCTTGCATTCCGGCTTGCTTAAGCTGTTCGCCTGCGCTTCCGACTGCGGATCTTAAGCGCTCTCCCACTCCGCCCAGCGTTCGCTTCTCAATTCGCGTCGGGGGAAAGGCTGCGGCAATTGCAGCGCCGGCAACGACGCCTGCCAGCGCGACTGCCCAGGGTTGCTCGCGAACGACATAGTCTGCCTTATCGAGAGCCTGGTCGGCCACACGCCTGGTTCGTTCCGCCGCAAGCCGCGAGGCCTCATCCGCGTACTCCGCCGCCGCCGAGGCATAGGAGCGCGCTGTCTCGGACACCCTGTCGGTCGCCTCAGAAACGTATTCTCCTGCTCGTCGAGCCGCTTCCGCGACACGTCCTCCAGGCATGCTGTTTTCACCGTGGCCGCCATTTTGACGGCCACTCCGGCTCGTCGGGAAAGCTTCAGTGTAATCGCGCCTCGGCGATTTGCCGCGGCCACTCCGCATCAGCAGGGCACACCCAGCGGCTAAAAGGAGCAGACCTTCCGGATTGCGCGTCATGGCGCCCATTATCCACTTAGTCCCGCCCTCTCTCGTTCCATAGCTCGTCATGTTAGCTGCTCCTTAGCTGTCTCGATATCTTGCCTGACTTGATTCATGGTCCTTGCGGGGGCGATCTCGGCCCGAGCTTCACTGCGGCCAGCGTAATAGGCAAGAACCGCTATCACTGCGACTCCTGCAGCGACGATTAAGAATGCGAGATGCAAGCTGACTCCGAACGTGACGATCCATGCGACCAACGCGCCCAGAATGAGGATAAGAGCAAGCAGGCCAAGCAGGCCGGCTATGCCGAGCCAAATGCCGCCGCGGATCTTTGTGGAAATATTCGAAGAGAGCTCGGCACGTGCCAGCCGCAACTCTTTTTGAAATAGCTCCGCCAAGTCGCTTACGACGTCAGACAACGCTTCCGGCAAACTTGGTTGGTTGAACCGCTCATGAGCCATAGAAGTCCTCGCCGTGTAGACTGCTACCCGGCCTGTCTGCCGCGCTTTGCGACATCGAAGCGCGTGAACTGCTCTTGAGAGTTCGCAACGCAAAGAAGCCGGCTAGCGCGGCGACGCCGAACACAACTACAGGCTGACGACGAGTGAATTCAGAGGCAGCCTGGTAGATGTCGCTGACTGATTGGTCCTCCAGAGTGTGCGAGTACTCTTCGAGACGATCAGCCGCTCCGCGCACGAGGCCCGCTATTTGCGGGGCATCGCTGTCGAGCTCCTCGGCCGCCCGCCTTACCGAGTTGGCTACGTTGGTCATCATCCTCGCACCTTTGACGACCTGTTCGTCCAAGACGCCTTGGACCTGCGAGGTCAGCGTCGACGCAGCCTCGGTTGCTTTCTGCGTATACCCAGACGTGCCAGTGCTTGAGCCGGGCGTATTTTTCTCGCCGGCTTCTATATTCGGCGTTGTTCGGCGGCCGCGGGCGGTGCCGGATCCTTGATTGAAATTCTGATTGGCCACGTCATTCCTCCAGTTTCAGCGCTCAACGAGGAGCTAATCCCGGAGTTCCTTTTGCGAAGCCTCCGAGCGAAATTTTCTTCTTGGAGGGTCTCGGTCGCCGAGGGCGTGGCATTTGACGCAGCTACTTCACTGCTTCCGCTTTCCTGTTTGGAACGGGCTGCGTTTCCGAGGCGTTGAGGCCGCATTCCCAGTTCCGATGTGAGGGTGGTCCCTCCGATACGTGAGACTTCTGAGGGCCTGCATGCGCTTTGGATGGCGCTGGATGCCTAAGAGAGCGATGGTTTGCCGCAGCATGGCTCACCAAAAAAGACCGCAATCGTGGTCGCTTCGTAGCGAAATCGAGATCTCTCGGGGGGAACGAAAGTGTCAAGTTTAGGTCGTCGGAATGCTGGCTTTTTTGGAAGCGACAAACACTCTTCCCCGCTGGGTTCGCATTGCGATAACGGGCTTCGCCATCGCCGCGGCCTATTTTTTTCAGATTCCCATCGAGACCGAGGTGCCGGGTGAGCCATTTCTGCTCTTCTTCGCGATCACGGTTGGCTGCACCGTGTTATTCGGCCTGCCCATTGGATTTTTCGCGGTAGGCCTTAGTTCGTTACTGTCACTGCATTTCTTCGATCCGGGCGGCTCGATATACATCTATCACGCAGCAGATCTCATTAAGATCGAATTATACGCGCTTTTCTCTGTTGGGGCGGTCCTGATAATCGCCGGCCTGAGCAACGCCGCACTCGCGACGAGCCGCACGAATCTATCGCTTGCCGCTCTTGAAAAACAAAAGTCGGTGTTGCTCTCTGAGCTCGTTCATCGCGTGGCGAACAATTTTGCCACGGTCGCAGCGCTCCTGAGGCAAAAATCAATCTTGGTTGTGGACCCCCAGGCGAAGTCTGCCCTTGAAGACGCAATCGAGCAGGTGAGCATCATGACGCGCATTCACGGTCGGCTCTGCGCCGGCAATAACGCTGGGTCCTTTGACACTCGGGCTTTCATGCAAGAGTTGTGTGATGACATAAGATTGTCCGTAGTCTCGGTGCGTCCCATCTCAATCGAGTGCGCGGCCGTCAGTCACTGTCTTCCCATGGCCGATGCCGTGCCTCTCGGACTCATCGTCAACGAGCTTCTGATCAATGCGATCAAATACGCATTTCCCAATGACCGCCCGGGTATCATCAGAGCCAGACTCGATAAATGCGGCGCTCAATTATGCCTGTCGGTGGAAGATAATGGTGTGGGCATCCAGAACGCGGTGCAAGGAACCGGTGTTGGACTTAAGCTCGTGCGTGCGCTTGCTCAGCAGCTCGGCGCTTCCTTCGAAATCAAGTCTGGCACGCGCGGAACGCTAATTTCGATCACTTTTGACGCTGCGACTCGGCCACCCGCCAGCGCCACGATGCTTGCGGCCAGAAGCAAATCTCAGATAGGCGCCGGATTGGCACGGCCCAGCGCGTCCATGATGAATTGAGGATGTCCGTTGTTCCGGTCGATTGATGCGGGACGGTAAGTGTTACTCGTTCCGCGGCGGCTACGCTTTATCGAATTCAAAGCACAGCCAGGGCGCGCCGCGCGGATTGCCGCCGGGCGCGTCAGGCAGCTCCGCCAGCGCTAGCATCCGAAATCCAACTTCGCGCGGCTGCTTAAGCATGGTTGATAGATTCCAGTGGTAGTCAACGAACTGGATCGCCTTGTCCCGGTCAACGACCTCCACACCGAAGGAGGCACCATTCTGCAAGTAGTCCTCGTTCTTGAATTGGGTTTTGAACGATGAATAGCTTTCCTCCCTGAAGCAGGGATGCGTGACGACGACCAGGACCGAAGCGGGCCTTAATCCGAGGATGATCTCGATCAGCCATGGGAACACGACCAAATGCCGGCTCTCCAGGATATCGCTGAAGACGTCATCGTCTTCTGCGCTTGAAAGCCATGGCTTCTTCAGTTCGTTTTCATTCATAGGCAGCGTCCCATCATTGGCACCCCTTATATGAGTGAGTATGACCAGAGGTCATGCTACGGTATCGGTATATTGAGCTGACGACGGAAAACGCATTTGCTGAAGGTTGACAGCGACCAGATCGTACGCCTAGGCCCACCGCGGCCTTCGGTCATCCTGCGCCCTGGAATACCGACCCTTGCGCCGGGCGAGGAGCGTTACACCGTGCCCGGCGGCGGCGCCATCGCCGTGCCGATCCATGCCGGCGACCGGGTCCGGGTCGTCGATGTGGAAGGCATGCAGCTCTGCGAAATGGTGGCCGCAGATGCCATGGGCGCCATTGATGCCTCGATCATCGGCGCCCGCGGCGACAGCGATGCGGGCGGCCTGAAGCGAGTCTTAAGTGGGAATAACGAGAGCGCGCGCTCGGTTCGCGCCGGGATCGAGCGGCGCGGCGTTGATCTTGCCGCCGCGCGGGCCGTCACGCTGTTCGGCGGCGAATCCCGGCCGGGAGACACAAGCGAGTTCACCGTTTCACGTGACGGCGTGCTGATCGTTGGAGCGCCAGGCGGGGCGATGGCCGCGGATTCGCAGGCCACGGCGACGCCGCTCCGCCTTCATATTTGGCGCAGCCACTTGCGTCCGTTGAATGAGACAATCCTGCCCGAGCCGCTCGCGGAGCCGTTGCAAGACATCCGCGTCAACAGCGCGAAGGCAAGGGCCTATTTCGTCCGCGCTGGTGAATATATTCAAATCATCGATGTCGCCGGGCGCCAGTGCACCGACTTCCAGTGCTTCGCCGCGCGCAAGTTAGAAAAGGGCGTAGAGCACCCGCTCGACGTCACCACAACGCGCTCACTGATGGGACAGAGCTATCCGCACCCAGGGCTCCGCTCGAAAGCTTTCGATCAGGAAATGGAGGCGCTGGTGGAGGAGGTGCGCGACACAGTTGGCCGCCACGACGCCTTCGGGCTTGCCTGCAACGCTCGCTATTATGACGATCAAGGCTATCCCGGCCACGTCAATTGCACTGACAATTTCAACGCCGAGCTCGCGCCTTACGGCATTGCTGCGCGCAAGGGCTGGATGGCGCTCAACTTCTTCTATAACACGCGCATCGATGACCAGAACGTGCTCTACTTCGACGAGCCGTGGTCGCGCGCCGGCGATTATGTTTTGCTGCGCGCGCTTACAGACCTCGTGTGCGTCTCCTCAGCCTGCCCTGACGACATCGATCCTTCCAATGGATGGAACCCCACCGACATCCATGTGCGGACCTATTCCGATAAGCAGAGATTCTCCAGAGGAGTGGCCTACAGGATGACGCCAGACGCCGAACCCCAGCTCACGCGCGAGACTGCGTTCCATCCGCGGTTTTCGGCGCTGACGCGCAACTACATCGATTATCGGGGCTATTGGCTGCCGAAGTTCTCCAATGCCGGACCGGTCGCCGAATATTGGGCCTGTCGCCAGCGGGCGGTAATCATGGATCTGTCGCCCCTGCGCAAATTCGAGGTGACCGGACCTGACGCAGAATCACTGCTGCAATACACGCTCACTCGCAATGTGCGGAAACTGACGACCGGCCAAGTCGTCTACACCGCCATGTGCTACGAGCATGGCGGTATACTCGACGACGGGACGCTATTTCGGCTTGGCGAGAACAATTTTCGCTGGATCGGCGGAGACGATTACGGCGGCATCTGGTTGCGCGAACTTGCTGGGAAACTGGGATTGAAGGCCTGGGTGCGCTCTTCCACCGATCAACTTCACAACGTGGCCGTCCAAGGACCAAAAAGCCGCGATATCTTGCGTGAAGTGATCTGGGCGCCGCCAGCACAGGCGGCGTTAGAGGAGCTTGGCTGGTTCCGCTTCACCATCGGGCGCATCGGCGGCTTTGATGGGGTGCCAGTGGTGGTCTCACGCACGGGCTATACCGGCGAGCTCGGCTACGAAGTCTTCTGCCATCCTAAGGATGCGCTTACGGTATTCGATGCCATCTGGCAGGCTGGCCAACCGCATGGATTGATGCCGTTCGGCCTGCAAGCGCTGGACATGGTGCGTATCGAGGCGGGTCTCGTCTTCGCCGGTTACGAATTTTGCGATCAGACCGATCCGTTCGAAGCCGGCATCGGTTTCACCGTGCCACTCAAGGGCAAGAACGAGGATTTCATCGGCCGCGAGGCATTGCTGCGGCGGAGCGAGCACCCGCAACGAAAACTCGTCGGACTCGAAATGGATGGTGACGAAGCCGTTGGACACAGCGATTGCGTACATATCGGCCGCGCCCAGGTGGGCGTTGTCACCAGCGCCACGCGCTCGCCCATCCTGCAGAAGACCATCGCGCTCGCCCGGCTCGATGTCGCCCATTGCGAGCTCGGGACAGAGGTAGAGGTCGGCAAGCTTGATGGTCACCAAAAGCGGCTACCGGCGCGCATCGTGCGCTTTCCGCACTACGATCCGGACAAGACGCGGGTTCGCTCCTGAGCCGGAAGCGGGCACCTATTCCGCGGCGGCCTTTCCCTTGACCGCGAGGAAGGTCTTCATCGAATCGTCCATCGCCTCGAACCAGGGCGTGTGGTAAACGGGCGCCATCGTTCCCGTGCAAGGTGATTTGAATGCCTTATTCCGATAGCCAAGGATCGAATGCTCCTTGTCGTGTTCCCACTCCTTGAATTCGTCGACCGTCATGTCGATGTCGAATTTCGGGTAGTCGATCGCAGCGCATAGGTCGCGGACATAGTCGGCTTGGAAGTCGATCTTCTCAAAGGCATCCTTCAGCGCCTCCTCGCGCTTGACCCAGGCGTCGTCGTCCTTTTGCATTTCCGCTTTCGACGGCAGCTTAATCCTTCCCATGATCACGTCCCGAGCGTACCAGGCTTGCGCGTCGAACATTGAGAAGGTGTAGAACTGGTCCTGCATGCCGAGATAAGCGACCTTAGGATTGTCGATCCAGAAGATGCCTTTGTAGAGATGCGGCGGATGCATGCGGTTGTGCGTGCGCAGCTTCAAGTCGTCCGCCAGAAATGGGAAATGGTGCTGATAGCCCGTACAGAGGACGATGGCATCGAACTCCTTGCTCGAGCCGTCTTTGAAGTGCACGGTTCTTCCTTCGATCTTGGTCAGCAGCGGACGCTCATCCATCCCCTTCGGCCATTTGAATCCCATCGGCTGCGTGCGCCAGCACATGGTGACGGATTTCGCCCCGTATTTGTGAGACTGCAAGGCGATATCTTCCGCTGAATAGCTCGCGCCAACCACGAGCAAATCCTTGCCCTTGAACTCGTCGGCGCTGCGGAAGTCGTGTGCGTGCATCACGCGTCCGGGGAACGACTCGACCCCAGGGAACTGTGGAACGTTCGGCACGGAGAAATGCCCGGTCGCAACCACGATCCAATCGAACGTGTCGGTCTTCCGCGTGTGGTTGGGCAAATGCTCGACGGTCACCGAGAACTTGTCCTTGCTCTTGTCGTAGGCGACGTAGCGCACGGCCGTGTTGAACTTGATCCACGCCCGAACACCCGCCTCCTTGGCGCGTCCGACGATGTAGTCGTAGAGCACCTCGCGCGGTGGGAATGAGGGGATCGGCTGCTTGAAATGATGGTCGAAGGTGTAGTCGGCGAACTCGAGCACTTCCTTGGGACCGTTCGACCACAAATAGCGATACATGCTGCTATGAACCGGCTCGCCGTACTGGTCGGTACCCGCGCGCCAGGTGTAGTTCCATAGGCCGCCCCAATCGCTTTGCTTCTCGAAGCAGACGATCTCCGGAATGTCCGCACTTTTTTGCTTCGCCTGCTGGAACGCCCGCAATTGGCCGAGGCCGCACGGTCCCCCGCCGATAACAGCAACTCGAACTGTCATGACCCACTCCCTCGCTCGTTCCGACCCTCATTGTCGGCAGTTGCGTGACGGCGGTGTAGCCAAACCAATTTGCCGCGTGAAGATGCCATTCTAGACCAGTGTCGGACCAATTTGTCAAAAGCAAAGCGGATTGGTATTGTCCAGCAACAGCAAGCGGTCTAAGCTTCTGGTGCTTGAAAATGCAATGGTGATGCTGCTTTGGACGCTCGGCAAAAACCACATTGGGTCAGATCGGCCCAAACCACTTTGGGCCAGCTAAACCACTTTGGGCCAAGGCGTAGAATGCGCGAATAGCATCTGCACCGCTGCTTTCCGGGCGCTTGGCTGTGATGTGAGTGTCGTCATTTCTTGAGAGCTTCGGGGGGTGCCATGAGCACAGCAACGGCAGCGAACGTACCGGATACTGCAGCAGGGGCAGCGCATAGCCTGCACCGAAAAATAGACTGGACTGGCGCGTTCTGGGTTGCGAGCGGTGTCCCCGCGCTAGTGCTGTTCTCGATTGGCGGTATCGCCGCCACGGTCGGCAAGGCATCCTGGCTCGTTTGGACCATCTCCATCATCTTCGGTTTCATTCAGTCGTTCACTTACGCTGAGATCGCGGGTCTCTTCCCTGGCAAATCAGGTGGGGCTTCGGTCTATGGCGCGGTCGCTTGGGTCCGTTACGCCAAGTTCATTGCGCCAACCTCGGTATGGTGCAACTGGTTCGCTTGGTCGCCCGTGTTGGCGATCGGATCGGGACTAGGCGCCGGATACATTCTCAGTCTCTTCTTTGCGCCGGATGCTGCCATCAACACTTGGCAACTCACCTTGCTCGACCTCGGAGCGGTCAAGGAAGGACTGACATTGCGCATCAACGCCACCTTCTTTATCGGCCTGATTTTGATGTTGGCGTGCTTCCTGATCCAACACGGCGGCATCCTGCGTTCCGCGCGCGCCACAATGTTAATGGGTGTCGCGGCACTCCTTCCCCTTATGTTGATTGGGATCGTTCCGCTGCTGACCGGCGACCTGCCGCGCGAGAACTTCGTGCCGCTGGTGCCGCTCGGACACGATGCCGCCGGGAATCCCATCGACGGAGCCTGGGACAAGGCAGGCTGGATCCTATTCTTCGGAGGTCTGTTTATCGCAGCCTGGTCGACCTACGGATTTGAGACGGCCGTCTGCTACACCCGGGAGTTCAAGGATCCGAAGCGGGACACGTTCAAGGCGATATTTTATGCGGGCCTTCTATGTCTTGCCGTGTTCATCCTCGTCCCGGTGGCGTTTCAGGGCGCGCTCGGGCTGAAGGGAATGCTGGCGCCCGACATCTATAGCGGCATGGGCGTCGGAAAGGCCATGGCGGGAATGATCGGCGGCGGTCCGTACATCGAGACATTCGTCGCCATCTTGCTGATCTTTGCGCTCATGCTGACCATCATGACCGCCATGGCGGGATCCTCCCGCACGCTATATCAGTCATCGGTCGATGGCTGGTTGCCGCGCTACCTGTCCCACGTGAATGAGCAAGGTGCGCCGACCCGGGCAATGTGGACCGACCTCACCTTCAATCTGATCCTGCTCATGATGTCGGACTACCTGTTCATCCTGGCAGCGTCGAACGTCGGCTACATCATCTTCAACTTCCTGAACCTCAATGCGGGCTGGATGCATCGTGTTGATCGGCCGAACTGGGAACGACCTTACCGCGCGCCGACGATCCTGATCGCGATCGGTGGCGTACTGGCGTACGTCAATGCCGCGCTGATGGGCGCCGGTGCCGACGTTTGGGGTGCACACACGCTATGGACCGGGCTTATCTTCGCGGCCCTGATCATCCCTGTGTTCCTGTTCCGCCACTACATTCAGGACAAGGGCGTGTTTCCCAAGGCCATGGTGGAGGACATGCATCTCGGCAGGGAGGAAAAGGTCGAGAAGCGTGCGGGAGTCCTCCCGTATGTGGCGCTCGCCGCCGGCGTGGCGATCGTGCTCCTTACGCACTACTGGGCCACGAGCTAGGCGCGAGAAACGAACTGTCAGGAGCTCCGGCCACGAACCTCAATGTGGCCGGAGTCTCCCCTGAACGGCCGCCCCGCGGCCTAGCGCCGTCGCCAGGCATCGGCTGGGAGGGCACGAATGAGTCTCGTAGATGCCGTTGACGTACCCTTTCTAAGACTTTCCGAGCCAAGTTTCTCGATTCGCTCGCCGGAGGTGCGCGAGGCGCGAAAGCGCAGTTGGTATGCGCGCACGCCTTATGGCATCGCGGTCCTACGCTATGAGGATGTCGGCAAACTGTTGCGCGACCCTCGTCTGCGCCAGGGTAGCCATGCCTGGCCGGCCCACAACAACGTCACCGGCACGTTTACCGATTGGTGGCTACGCATCGTTTTGAACAGGGTGGGCGACGACCATGCACGGCTGCGGCGGCTCGCCAATCCTGCCTTCTCGCCGAAACCCATCATCGCGCTGCAGCCGAAATTCACCGAGCTCGCCAATGAGCTGATCGACAAGTTCGCTGGGCGCGGCCGTTGCGAGTTCATGGCGGAATTCTCCGAACCATATGTGACGCGGGTCATCTGCATTCTTCTCGGGTTCGATCAGAGCGAGTGGCGGCGGCTGGCCGACATAGCCGCCGACATGGGCCTCGCACTTGGCGTCACCTTCAAGCAAGACGTGGAGAAGATCGATAAGGCGACCGCCGCCTTGTTCGACTACGCCCGCGGCGTGATCGAGGAACGCCGGACACGCCCGCTCGGCGATGACTTCGTTTCCCTTTTGCTACAGGCAAATGAAGACAAGGATAGGCTCAGCGATCAGGAACTCTACGACATGGTCGTTCTCGCTGTGTTTGGCGGCATCGACACCACGCGCAACCAGCTTGGTCTAGCGATGAGCGTGTTCATCGAGAATCCGGACCAATGGAGTCTCCTTGTCGACCGGCCGGAGCTCGCAAGGAGCGCAGTCGAGGAAGTGATGCGCGTGCGCCCGACGACGACCTGGATCACCCGCGAGGCAATGGAGGACTTCACCTACAACGACCTCAAGATCAAACGGGGCACCACCATTCACCTGTTCTCCGAATCCGCGGGAACCGACCCGCAGCAATATGCGCCCGACTTCGACATTACTGCGCAGCGCAAACCGCATTTCGGGTTTGGCGGAGGGCCGCATCATTGTCTCGGTCATTTCATTGCGCGCGCCGACATGACCGAGGGGCTCAAGGCATTGGCCAGGCGTATCAGAAATCCGCGGCTCGACGGCGAGCCGACCTGGCTGCCGGACAGCGGGAATACCGGCCCCATCAAGCTCCCCATTGCATTCGACCCAGAATCTTAGATGCGGCTTGCGAGGTGGATTTATGCGAAACGGGAAGCCGACTTGTGAAAAAAGCGCGGCGGCGCTTTACCGTTGTGGTCGCAGTAGGTGTAGACTGACCGAGTTCTCGGGTTGTCTGGATGACGACTCGGGGCAATTGGGCGGGGACTCTTAGTTTGATGTCTCTGTTTCGCAGGCAGGCATCCTCCAAGGCGAACGGGAAGCTGACGCGCCTCTTCTTTGCCTCCGATTTTCACGGTTCGCAGCGTATTTTCCGCAAATTCGTCAACGCAGCAAAGCACTACGAGGCCGACGTCCTCGTCATGGGAGGCGACGTGGTCGGCAAACTCGCCATCCCCGTCATCCGCGAGGGCAACGGCCGCTTTCGCGCTCACCTCATGGGCAAGACCGAGCGTCTAGAGGGTCAGGACGATCTGAAGGGCTTCGAGGAGCGGCTCGGAACGCTAGGGTTTTACAGTAAGATCATGGACGCGGATGAGTACGATGAAATCCGGTCCGATACGGCGGCTGTCGATCGTCTGTTCCACGACCTTGCGCGCGAACGGCTCGCCTTGTGGATAGAGCTCGCCGAGACGCGTCTGGCAGGAACCGGCGTCCGGTGGTTTGTGATGGGCGGAAATGACGACGATCCCGAGGTGCTGGAGCTGCTGAAAGACGTCAATACGGAGTCCATGGTCTTTTGCGAAGGCAAGGAGGTGGCGATCGACGATCACCACACCATGATTAGCGTCGGCTTCAGCAATCGCACGCCGTGGAAGACGCCGCGCGAGATCGACGATAATGACCTCGGAACGATGATCGAGGAGTTGGCGGACAAGGTCGCAGACACAGAGCACGCGATCTTCAACCTGCACGTCCCGCCAGTCGATTCCACCCTCGATACCTGCCCGATGTTGGACTGGAATACCGATCCGCCAACCCAAATCGTCAAAGCGGGTCAGGTCGTCCTTCATGGCGCCGGCAGCGAGGCGGTGCGCCGGGCAATCGAAACACATCAGCCCCTGCTAAGCCTGCACGGCCATATCCATGAATCTGGCGGTGTCGTGAAGATCGGCCGCACGACTGCGGTCAATCCAGGCAGCGAATATGGAGAGGGCGTGCTGCGGGGCTGTCTGCTCACTTTGGCGAAGGATGAGATCAAGAGCTATCAACTGACGGCCGGGTGAGGTGTCGGGGCCGAGAGCGCAACGCGAGTCGGGATGATGGAGGGGTCAAATGGCAGTGGCTGCAGCAAAACCGGAAGTATTCACCCGCAAGTCGTCGGGCCTCGTGCGGGTGATGTCGCCCTATTCGGCATTCATCTACAACATCCTGACGATGGGTCTGATCTTCCCCTGGACCTATCTCTGGGCGCCAGGGGCCCTGCCGGGAGGCCGGCTCGTCTGGGGCATTCTGCTTGCGATGATCTTCGAGATCCCCATCGCGCTCGCTTACGTCTGGTTATCGACAGCGCTGCCACGCTCGGGCGGCGACTATGTGTTTCAGAGCCGGGTATTCGGCGGCGGAATCGGCTTCTCGATCGTGATGTCGGGATTCGTGATCTGGATCCTGCAATGGGTCGCTCTATCGGGTTGGCTGCTCTCTTATCTCGGGTTTGCTTCGTTGTTTCTCGGCCTCGGCGGGACTATGGGCAATCCGACGTTGACCAGCATCGGCGTTTGGTTCACCACGCCTTGGGGGATCATCATCGTGAGCATCCTGAATGCGTTCTTGGCGATGTTGCTCTTGGTCAGCGGCTTTAAGAACTACGTCAAATTCCAATATGTGATGTGGTACGCAACGCTGCTGTCATTCGGCCTCATGCTGTATCTGTTTTTCAGCGCTACGCCGGAGATCTTCGCGCAGAAGCTGAATGATTTTGTCGTCGCCTCTGGCGGAGTGCCGAACTTCTACCAGACGGGAATCGATGCGGCGAAGGCGGCCAATATCGACCTCAACCCGTCATTCAGCCTGTTGGCCACCCTTCTGGTTGCACCGATCGCCTGGACTTCGCTGCAATGGGCGACCTACAGCGCCCAGCAGAACGGCGAGATCAAGGGTGCCCGTTCGTTCCAGAACCAGCTCATCATTATCATCGGATCGCTGATCGTGACCGGCTTGCTGCTTGCCGCCTTGGCGGCAGCCTTGGAGCACGCGATCGGCACCGAATTTCTCTATGTTGCCGGGGCAGGCTATTGGGCAGCATTGGACGCAGGCAAGTTCAACGGCGTCTTCTTGTGGCCGAACATCATCGCAATGGCCCTCGCCGGCAGCCCGATTATCGTGGTGCTGATCTCGCTCGGCTACATCCTCAACGCCTTCCAGATCGTCAACAACTGCTATATCGGCATGACCCGCGTCATGGTGGCCATGTCGCTCGATCGGCTGTTGCCGGAATGGGTGAGCCGGGTCTCCGATAAATTCCACACGCCGGTCAACGCCCATATCGCGTATTTTCTCGCCAGCATCCCCGTGATCCTCGTCTACAACCTCTGGGGCCAGTGGACGGCGCTGACCCTCGGCGTGACCTTCGCCTGCGGCTACGTGTTCGTCATCACTGCGCTTGCCGGCGCGCTGATGCCATACCGCGCCAAGGCGTTGTACGATGCCTCGCCCGGGGCAGTTTACAAGCTGGGAAATATTCCGCTGGTCACGATCTTTGGCCTGATCGGTGCTGCTGTGGGCGCCGTCATGGTGCTGATGTTCATGTTCTATAGCGCCCTCGGTTTGACGAGCGTCTTGGCCTATCAGGTGGTGTTTGGAGTTCTGGCGGTGTCCATCATTTGGTATTTCCTCGCCAAGATGATCCAGCGCTCTCGCGGCATCAACGTTGAGTATGCCTTTAAGGAGATACCGCCAGAGTAAAGATTACTGGCTGGCCCTCGATTGTAACCGCCGAATAGCGCCGGCATAAGTGCCCCCCGCGGACGCGGTGCGCAAAATTGGCTCTGCGGCCAAACGCTGATTCCATGCGATCATCACCGGTGAATTAAGGCTTGCTACAAAGCACGGCGTGGAGATGGTCGACCACAAGGCGCTTGAAATCGAGGCTGACCGCATTCTCGATGCGGTGAACAAGGAGGGCCTCATCCTACGCCTTGTAGGATCAGTGGCCATACTCCGGCGCTGTCCAAACCATTCGTTCCTCGCGAGCAGCAACCGCACCTATCGGGACATAGATTTCGCCGCACTCAAGAAGGAGGCGCGTGCCATCCATCAGCTCTTGACGGGGCTCGGCTATGTCGAGGAGCGCGAGGTGTTCGTGGTCTCCGAGGGGGCTCGCGCCATATTCGAAAGCGCCTCCAGCGGCGTGCACGTCGACGTCTTCTACGAGAAGCTCGATTTTTGTCATCCCATCCTGTTGGACGATAGGCTTCACATCGATGCACTCACACTGCCACTGGCGGAGCTCCTGCTCGGCAAGATGCAGATCGTCAAGATCACTGAGAAAGATCTTACCGACATGGTTGTTCTCTTGCTTGAGCATAAGCTCGGCGACGCCGACTCGGACGCCATTAATGCCGCGCGGATAGCGAAACTGTGTGCCGAGGATTGGGGACTCTGGCGCACCACCACCATGAACTTGGAGAAGCTCGAGCGGTTCGCAGGCAGCCACCCTCAACTCGACGAGGGGCAGAAAACACGCCTCGTCTCACGCGTGGATGCTCTCCGGCGACGTCTTGACGCAGAACCCAAGCCGCTCGCATGGCGCATGCGCGCGAAAATCGGCGAGCGGGTAAAATGGTACAACGATGTCGAGGAGGTGCAGTTTTGAGACTCACCGTCTTGCACCGCACCACAGTGCAGATTACGGCAAGCTCGGGATGGCGATATCAATCGTCGTTCTGCTTCGACATAACGAGCAGAAGCAGCGTCAAACCCATGACTACAAGTCCCAACGCGAGTGCTAGGCTGGGCCGGACCGCGATGCCCTGACCGTAATCCAGCCATCCAAGCGCAAGGCACCAGGCTACGCCGCTGAGCGCGACCTTCGCTGCAGCGAGATTCGCACCGCCAGACCAAACAGCAGTTTCTGTCTGGGAACAGCGATCGAGTGGGCCAGCAGCCGTCCTGCGAGTGCTGTCCACGACGAAATCAAACGCCCTGTCAAACATCGTTCTTCTCCTTATCATTGCCCCTTGAGACGGAGCATAGGCCATTGCCTCTGCCTACCTCCATTCTCCATGGGTTGAGGTCGGTGCCAGATTGGTTGGAGAGACCTCATACTTTGGTTTGAGTCAGGGCTTGCAAATCCGAATGCGAACAATCGTCGCCGCAAGACAAGATTTGCTGAAAGCCGTGGCCGGGTAGCCCACGGCGACCGAGACCTAGATTTGCTCGTTCCTTAGAACGGCAACGCAACCCTTAAGACTGCTGACTCGCGATTTTCCAAGGCTATCTTTTGCGCCAGCATACAGTCGCCTGCGACCAAATCTCCTTCCGGCAAGAAGCATTTTCCTATGCTTACACGGTCGTTCCGGCCAAGTTCCCTCACGTTTCCAAACCTACCGTGAAAAATCCGATAACGCCGGCCGGTATCCGAACCGCTCACGTCAAAGTAACCAAACGCCTCGTATTGCTGACGCTGCCGGGTAGAGAGATTCTTCAGGAGAAGCTCCATGCCCTTACGCTCAGCCTGATCCAATTGGCGCTGCTGCCTTCGAGTCACAATCAAGCTGACGGCGATGGCAAATACCAAGGCCGAGAGCAAAACAACCGAGACCATCATCCGCCCTTCAATGCGGGAATAAAGATAGTTTCCTCAGCGTCTGGATCGAATTTGCGGTCCCCTTCGGTCAAAATCCGATGCTGACCTCCACCTATTTGTTCAGCCGCAAGAAAGCCCTTGGCTGTCAGTTTTCGAAAACGGCGCTCCGCCTCGGCGAGGTCTTTCGCGCTCGTCTTGTCAAACTCCATGGTGGAATGACCCGAAGAGTCCATTATGATGTGGCGTGCCATGTCATCCTCTTAAATCCGCCCCAGCGTTCAACGACATGCGGCAACCAAACGTTCCTATGGAACGCACGGTAGGGTGGGTGACAAGCCGTCGCGTACCGCCAGAAACCGGTTCACGGCCGGACAGCCGGGGAGTTGCGCAAGGAGGGGCGGCGTCCGGCTAGTCGGAGTAAAATCCGCCTCGCTTTAGAAGCTGCCCGAAACCAACGCTGACCCGCCCTGAAGATCGCAACCTTCAACGTCAATAATGTCAACAAGCGCCTGGCCAACCTGCTCGGCTGGCTACGCGACTCACGACCTGATGCGGCGTGCCTTCAGGAGCTGAAGGCGATCGACTCCGAATTGCCGATCGCTACAATCAAAAAGGCTGGCTATGGGGCGGTCTGGCAAGGTGAAAGCGGGTGGAATGGGGTCGCCATTCTGGCGCGCGGTTGTGAACCGGTGGTAACCCGCACAACACTGCCCGGAGATCACGACACGCAGAGCCGCTATATCGAGGCGGCGGTCAGCGGCGTGCTCATCGCGACGCTCTATGCGCCGAACGGCAATCCGCAGCCGGGGCCGAAATTCAACTACAAGCTCGCCTGGATGGAGCGCCTCTTGGCACACGCTGCCGAGCTCTACACCCTCGACGCGCCGGTCGTGCTAGCAGGGGATTTCAACGTGGTTCCGACCGACGCCGACATCTATCCCACGAGGTCGTACGCCAAGAATGCGCTGGTCCAGCCCGAGCCGCGGGCGCTATTCCGGCGCCTTCTCGATCAGGGATGGGTCGATGCCATCCGCAAGCTCCATCCTGAGGCGCCAATGTATACATTCTGGGACTACCGGCGAAATCGGTGGGAACGCGACGCCGGGCTTCGCATCGACCACTTGCTGCTGAATTGGCAAGCCGCGAAGCGCCTCGTCGATGCAGGCGTCGATCGCGAAGTGCGGGGGATCGAGAACGCGAGCGATCACGCACCAGTCTGGATCACGCTCCGCAATGCGCTTTCTGCTCGCCGCAGTTCGGTTCGACGCGCAGAGAAGAAGGTGACGCCGCCAACTCGCAAGCAGAACAAGCGGCCCGAACCAACCCGGCGGCCGCTGCTCGTCATCGACGGCGATTCGTTTGCCCATCGCTCCTATCATGCGCTTCCCAAGACCATCATGCGCCGTGGAGACAGGCCGGCCGGCGCGATCCTCGGCTTTGCCAATATGCTGCTGCGTCTTTACCGCGAGGAGCAGCCACGCGCCGTGCTCGTCGGCTGGGACACACTGGAGGCTGAGACCTACCGTCATGAGGCATTTCCCGCCTACCAAGGGGGACGCGAATTCGACGATGCATTGATTGAGCAGCTGCATGTGCTGCCTGAGCTTGTCGCCGCATGCGGTTTCCAGAACGCGAAGGCAGCCGGTTTCGAGGCTGATGATTTTCTCGCCTCGGCCGCCACTAAGGAGGAAAAGCGCGGCGGCACCGTGCTTATTGCCAGCGGCGACCGCGATACTTTTCAGCTCGCCTCCGAGCTCACCACTATCCTCTATCCTGTCCGCGCGGGCGAGATGGCGCGCATCGGCCCAGCCGAAGTCCGTGAGCGATACGGCGTTAAACCCGAGCAAGTTCCGGATTTCATCGCTTTGCGCGGCGATCCCTCCGATGGGCTTCCCGGCGCACCCGGCGTCGGCGCAACTGGAGCTGCAACGCTGCTACAAAGATACGAGAACCTGGAGGCCGCGCTTGCGGCCGGTCGTTTTCCGGCCATGGCGGACAACCTGCGGCTGTTCAGGTCGATCGCCACCATGGATCGCCGGGCGTCGCTCCCCAGGCTTCGCAACCAAAAGCCTACTTGGCACAATGGGGCGGCGCTGGCGCGCAAATGGCAGCTCAACCAACTGGCAAGCCGACTCGAAAAGCTTGCCGAGGAAGCAGGAGAGGGCAGCTAGGCAAACTCCCCGGCATCAACCCCAGGCCGTTTCGACGTGCTCGTAGCAGGCGTGCGGCTCGACCACGCGCAAGGTGGGGTAGTCCGTGTAGCCCTGCTCCGTACCGCCGTAGAATGTTTCCCGATTGGCCGGCATCAGCGGCGCATCGAGGAATAGGCGAATGACGAGGTCGGGATTGGAGATGAAGGGCTTGCCGAAGGCAACGAGATCGGCGCGCCCCTCTGCCAGCGCCTTGTTTGCGCGCGCTTTGTCGAAACCGTTATTGGCGATTACCGGGCCGCCGAACAGGTCCTTGAGCTTCTTGTAATCGAAGGGCGGAACCGGCAGGCCTCCGGTATCGCCTTCGATGATGTGGAGATAGGCAAGGCCTCTCTTCGAAAGCTGCTCGGCGACGTAGTTGAACAAGGCTTGCGGGTTGCTGTCAGAGATATCGTTTTGACCGTTCTGCGGCGAAATACGCACGCCGGTGCGTTCAGCGCCTACTGCCGCGGTCACTGCGTCGACCGCTTCCAGTAAGAAGCGGCTGCGATTCTCGATGCTGCCGCCGTAGATATCGGTGCGCTTGTTGGTTTGATCGCGCAGGAATTGATCGATCAGATAGCCATTAGCGCCGTGCACCTCCACACCATCGAATCCTGCCGCCATAGCGTTTCGTGCGGCCTGTGCATAGCGCTCGACGATGCCGGGAATTTCCGACGTCTCGAGGGCGCGCGGGCTTGGAATTGGCTGGAAGCCCTCGGCTGTGAAAGCTTGCACTTTGGGCTTGATGGCCGAAGGCGCAACCGGAGCCGCGCCGCCAGGTTGGAAGGAAGGGTGGGAGATGCGGCCAACATGCCAAAGCTGGAGCACCATCGGGGCGCCGCTGATGTGGACGGCCCTTGTCACGCATTTCCAGCCTTCGATCTGCTCCTTGCTGTGAATGCCGGGCGTCGAGATGTAGCCCTGGCCATCTGGCGAGATCTGGGTCGCCTCTGCGATGATGAGGCCGGCACTCGCGCGCTGGGCGTAATAGAGCGCACTGAGTTGGGTCGGTACGTTGCCGGGACCGGCGCGGCTGCGAGTTAACGGCGCCATCGCAACGCGATTCTTGAGGGCGAGCGGCCCGACCTCGACCGTGGTGAAAAGATCAGGGACTTTGTTGGGATTTCGTTCTTGCATTGAGGTGGTCTCCGGAGGTGTCCGCAGGCGGCAGCTGCCGTTGCAGATGGGAAATGCCTTGTATCAAGGCATAGCGACATTCCAATCCATGGTTCTCTCGGGCTTATGAACAAAGGGCAATGAGCCGCTTGGCGTTTTTGGGGGCAGCACTCTTTTGGTCATTATCGAAATGGACGTAGATGCCTATCGGCGATTATCGAAAACCGTCCGGCCGTCATAGGAAGGCGAGCGCGCGTCTTCATCAGCAATGAGTCTCTCGACCGAAGGTCCGGAAGCATAACGCTCCAACTTCCTTGCCTGGTCGTCCAGGCGCTTGAGCGCCGCAAGCTCTTCCTCGCGTCCGAGCTTCGCCTTTTGCACCGCAGATTTCAGGACGCGGATCGTCTCGTCGTAGACACGAAGCGGCACCGGAAACGGATGGCCGTCCTTGCCGCCATGGGCGAAGGAAAACCGCGCTGGATCGGTGAAGCGATAAGGCGCGCCATGGGCGACCTCTGCGACAAGCGCGAGCGCACGCACGGTTCTCGCTCCGACACCCGGCGTCAGCAGAAGTTCCGAAAAATCGGCCGGACCGCGATCCGCGGCGGCGGCAAGATTGCCGTGCAACCGCCTCAGCCAGACATCTTGCGGTCTCACGTCATGATGTTGCGGCGCCAGCAAATTGGGCAGAACCGACTGCTTTGTTTCCTGATCTTTCGCACCGTTTAGGGTTTCGAGCTTGCGGACGATACCGTCAGGCCCAAGCGCCAAAAGTAGTCCGACTTGCCCAAGCCGCGATGCCTCTGCCCGGTGATCAGTGAGATTCACGATCTCGCCTTGGCCCTGGCCCTCGATTGCGTTGTGGGGCTCGTCCACGAAGCTCTTCAATCCTTCGGACAGCCAGTGATAGCGGCGTGCCTGCCTGCGTCTGTCGTTCATGCCCTGCTGCACGACCGTCCAGCATCCCTCGTCGCTGACGATGAAGGCGTGCAGATAAAGCTCGAAGCCGTCCTGCACCGCTGCGCTGTCGACCTTAGCCACGAGCCGGCTGGTCGTGGCGAAGGCTTCGCCATTGAAACCGATGCGCTCGCCAATTGCGCGCAGCTCATGCGGCGTCTGACGCGAATATTTGCCTCGTTCGCCGCAGACGTGAATACCGAGCTCATCCTCGAGCGGGGCGAGGCCGCGCTTGAGCGCGCCGATTACGCTGGTGGTAATTCCCGACGAATGCCAGTGCATGCCCATGACAGCGCCGAAGGACTGGAACCAGAAAGGATTGGCAAGCCGCCGCAACAGCTCGTCGCGGCCGTAATGATGGACTATGGCTTCGCTCATCACCGCGCTGAGACGAGTCATGCGATCGGCGAGCCATTGCGGCACGCGCCCGCCATGCAGCGGAAGATCGGCGCCTCCCGCTCTCTTCGCCATCACTCAGCCTTCCGCAGGCGAGCTACGAGCAAGGACTTGGTAACGTCGGGGAAGACCAGGGCGGTGAGCACCAGCACCAGCATCGCGCCAACGCCCCCGCGCCACACCGATAAGGATCGGCACCCCGATATTGATGAGGAAAAGCGTTCCGCGACGAGGCTCGAGATCGAGCCATATCCTCCCGACCCGTGACGTGGACCGGTCAGCTCTCATAGGGGCATCATTCATGCTTCGGGGATAGGCTTACAGCGGGGGATAGAACAAGGCTTACAGCATCTCCGTCGGCCGCGCTCACTCTCGGTCGCCATAACGCAATAGGGAAAGTGATGCAGCTAGCAGGCTCAGCCGGCGTGGGCTGAATCGCTTCGCAATTCTAGCGGGTCTTACTGGGCGCCGTCTTTGAATCCGGGCTGTCGTTTTCCCCAACCGTCCTTTCGGTTGGACTTCCTTGCTCGACGTCGATCAGGCCAGGGCTGCCTCCATCGAGCCTGTCGACGATGACGACTCGCTTCAAGGACGCGCTCGCAGGTCCGACGCAAAGGGCGGTGACCATCACCATGGCGAGCAGCGCACCTATTTTAACAAACACGCTTTTCTCCCTGATTTCATCGTTATTTCACTGGATTTAGTTCGCAATGAACCAGCCTCGCAGGGCAAAGTTCCGTTAAACCGGACGAAGTTAGCGGAGCCAGAACGTCAGGCGCGGGACTGGAGGCGCGTGGCCGGTTCGAGAATCGCAAGCCTCGCGGCGCTTCGGGCATTGGCCGTGATAGTGGCAGTATCCGGCTTGCCCGGGGGGACCAGCCAGCTTCCACCCACGCACGGCACTTGATCGAGCGCGAGCCATTCGGCCGCGGTCGCATGGGTAATACCGCCGGTCGGACAGAAGCGGCAGTGCTGGAATGGTGCCGCGAGCGCCTTTAGCGCCGGGATGCCGCCAGCGGCCGTCGCGGGAAAGAACTTGAAGCGGCTAAGCCCCATCTCGAGCCCGCGCATGATGTCGGCCGCGGTGGCGATGCCCGGGAGGAATGGCAGGCCCGAGGCAATTGCCGCCTTGCCAAGCGGTTCGGTGAGACCCGGCGAGACGATGAATTGCGCGCCCGCCGCCACGCTCGCCTCGAGGTCGCTCTCGCTCAGCACCGTGCCTGCGCCGACCACAGCGCCTTCCGCCTTGGCCATCTCTCGAATGACTTCGATCGCGGCGGGCGTGCGCAGCGTCACTTCGAGCGCACGCAAGCCTCCGGCAATCAGCGCCTCGGCGATGGGCTGGGCATAGGCGGCATCCTTGATCACCAGCACCGGGATGACCGGCGCCAGCTCCATGATCTTGTCGATGGTCTTGGTCGTGGTCATTGGCCATGCTCCGCGGCAAACGCGACAGCAGCGCCGAACAGGCCCGGCTGCGGATGGATGATAGTTTTCACGGAGATTGCCGACATCATCTTCTCGAACCGGCCCTTGGCGGTGAACCGGCCGCTGAAGCCCGAGCGCGGCAGGAGCTCGGCAATGCGCGCGCCAAGCCCGCCGGCAATGACGACTGCATTCGCGCCGTGCGCCAGCGCGATGTTGCCAGCGACGCTGCCCAAGATCAGGCAGAAGCGGTCGAGCGCTGCGACTGCCAGGCCATCGGCGCCGGAAAGCGCGGCGGTCCAAATGGCCTTATCGTCGCCTGCCTGCACCGCGCGGTCGTCGATCGCCGCCAGCGCCTCATAGATATTGACAAGTCCGGGACCTGAAACTACCCGCTCGACCGACACACGGCCGTAGCGTTCGCGCAGCCGCGCGAGGATGACGTCCTCGATGCCATCAACCGGGGCATAATCTATGTGCCCGCCCTCGCATTCGATGACATGGTTGTGTCCCTCGCGGCGCAACACATGCGCTACGCCAAGACCGCTCCCAGGTCCGACGATGCTGATCACGCCCTCCTCCGGCAGGGGAATATCGGGGCCACAAAGATAACGAAGATGTTCACGCCCGACTTGGACGACGGCATGTCCGACAGCGCCGAAGTCGTTGATCAGGGTTATGCGGTCGACGCCGAGCCCTTGGGCCACCATGGCCGGTCTGATGATCCAGGGATTATTGGTGAGCTTCAGTATTTCGCCAGAGACGGGGCAAGCGACGGCAATGGCTGCGGCGCGGGGCAAAGTGCGCCCCAGTTGCTCGCCGAACGTTTCCCATGCGGTTTGCAGGCTTGCATGATCGACGGTCTTCAGCGTGACCGCGTCACCTAGCTTCCTGACTTGTCCGCCTTCGACATCGGCGAGAGCAAATCTTGCATGGCTTCCGCCGATATCGGCAGTAACCAGCTCCATCACAATCCGGCTGCCGCGAGCATCGCCGAGGCGCCTCTCTCGGGGCTAACCGCGCCATGGCGCATCATGGCGAACAACTCGCGCCCGGTGCCGAACGGCGGCGGAGGGGCCGACGCGTTCTCGCGGCTTTCCCATTCGTCTTGATCTACCAAGGCAGTCAGCTCTCCCCTGTCGGCGCAAAGGCGCACAATGTCGCCGTCGCGGAGCTTCGCGATCGGACCGCCGGCAAGCGCCTCGGGGCTGACATGGATCGCCGCGGGAACCTTGCCCGAAGCGCCGGACATGCGCCCATCGGTGACGAGCGCCACCCGGAATCCTCTATCCTGGAGCACGCCGAGCGAGGGCGTGAGCTTGTGCAGCTCCGGCATTCCGTTCGCGCGCGGACCCTGAAAGCGCACCACCACGACAGCATCCTTGTCGAGCTCGCCGGCCTTGAACGCTTTCACCACGTCGTCCTGATCCGAGAAGATCTTGGCAGGCGCTTCGATCGTCCAGCGCGAGGGATCGACCGCACTCGTCTTGAACGTTGCGCGGCCGAGATTGCCTTTGACCAGACGCATGCCGCCGTCAGGTCTGAAAGGGTTCGAGGCCGGGCGCAGGATGGTCTCATCCAGCGACGAAGAGGGGGCGACCTCCCAGGAGAGTGTCTCGCCATCGAGCTTAGGAGCGCGAGCGTAGTCTCCAAGGTCCTCGCCCCCGACAGTCATGAGGTCCCGATGGAGCAGACCAGCTTCCAACAGCGTGGCGATGGTGAATGCCATGCCTCCGGCAGCGTGGAACTCGTTCACATCGGCTGAGCCGTTGGGGTAGATCCGCGCAATTAAAGGCACGACGGCCGAGAGCTGGTCCATGTCTTCCCAATCGATCAGGATTCCGGCCGCCCGCGCGATGGCAGGCAGGTGGATCACGTGATTGGTCGAGCCGCCGGTGGCAAGCAAGCCGACCGCTGCGTTGACGATCGCTTTCTCGTCCACGACGCGCCCGAGCGGGCGGTAATCATTGCCGTTCCAGCCGATCCCGGTCAGGCGGTGGATGGCTGCGCGCGTCAATTCCTGACGAAGCTTCGTGCCGGGATTGATGAAGGCGGCGCCCGGAACATGAAGCCCCATCACCTCCATCATCATCTGGTTCGAGTTGGCAGTGCCGTAGAAGGTACAAGTTCCCGCGCCGTGGTAGGAAGCGGCTTCAGCTTCCAGTAGCTCGGCCTTACCCACTTTCCCCTCGGTATAAAGCTGCCGCACCCGCTGCTTCTCCTTATTGGCGAGGCCCGAAGGCATCGGCCCTGCGGGAACGAGAATTGCCGGCAGGTGTCCAAATCTCAGGGCGCCAATCAGGAGTCCCGGCACGATCTTGTCGCAAATGCCGAGTAGCGCCGCGGCTTCGAACATGCCATGGCTGAGCGCAATCGCGGTCGAAAGAGCGATGGTGTCACGGCTGAACAGCGATAATTCCATGCCGCGCTGCCCTTGCGTGACACCGTCGCACATAGCGGGAGTCCCGCCGGCGACCTGTGCCGTCGCTCCGGCTTCGCGCGCGAACAGCTTGATCTGATCGGGATAGCGTCCGTAGGGCTGATGCGCGGACAGCATGTCGTTGTAGGCGGTGACGATGCCGATATTCATGTCCTTGCCGTCGCGGATGGCGCGCTTGTCTTCGCCCGCTGCGGCAAAGCCGTGGGCGAGGTTTCCGCAGGAGAGCACTGGGCGGTCGACACCCGTTTCGCGCTCACGCGCAATGAAATCAAGATAGGCGCTACGCGTCGGCCGGGATCTCTCGACGATCCGTTCGGTGACGGCCTCGACGGCAGGATGGAGAGTCATGTCGCGCTCCAGTGAATCTCTAATGGACCCCTGGCATCAGCCAGCACCCGTCCAATAGGAACTTCCGACGAGGGGCCGTCTTTCAAAGCGCGCTCCACGACGGCGCGCTTCTCGGCACCAGACAATGTAAGCATGATCATGCGCGCTGACAGGATCGCCGCGCGGCTCAAGGTTACGCGGGCGACCGGCGCCTCCGGGGGCAAAGGATCCGGCATGACTCCGATAGCCCTGCGTCTCTTGGGGCCTTCAAGCGCTTCCTCGAGGTCCGGGCCTTGAAAAATCGACGCGGTATGGCCGTCCGCGCCGACACCAAGCCACACGAGATCCGGGGGCCATTTCAGATCGGATAGCTGCGCATTCGCCGCTTCTCCCGCCGCGTGGTAGTCGGCGGTCTCTTTCACTACGATCGGGAGCACGCGGGCACCCTTAGGCATGAAATGGTGCGCGATCGTCGCGGCGTTGCTTAACGGGTCTGTGATCGAAACAAGGCGGTCGTCCGTCGGAATGATGGTGACCCGGTTCCAGTCGATCTTTTTTGCCGCCAGCCGTTCAAAGATCGGAAGCGGCGTCTTGCCTCCAGGTAGTGCAATAAACGCCTCATCACGGGCCTCGAGCGCACCCTCGATGAGGTAACCAATCTCGTCGGCCACGGCGTCGGCCATCTCTGCCGTCGTGTCGTAGGCACGCCACTCGGCCTCAATCATGCCAGCTCACTCCATCACGTTCGGTCAACGCGATGGCTGCCGATGGACCCCAGGTGCCTGCCGCATAGGCTTGCGGGCGCATCTGGTGCGCTGCCCAGCCATCCCGAATCCCGTCAATCCACTCCCATTGAGCCTCAACTTCGTCGCGCCGCACGAAAAGGGTCGGATCTCCTTCAATGAAATCGAGGAGCAGCCGCTCATAGGCGATGCGGCGGCGCACGCCGGCAAAGGCGCTCGTAAGCGACAGGTCTAGCGGGACTTCGCGGAGGCGAATGCCGTCACGATCGAGTCCAGGTTCCTTGGCCATCACCAACAGACGAATGTTTTCCTCGGGCTGCAGCCGAATAATGAGCTTGTTCGGCTCGGCATGACCGCCGCGATTTTCGAAGATCGAATGCGGCACCTGCCGGAACTGGATGAAGATCTCCGATTGGCGATTCGCCAAGCGCTTGCCAGTCCTGAGGTAGAAGGGAACGCCCCTCCAACGCCAGTTATCGACAAAGGCTTTTAGGGCCACGAAGGTCTCCGTTCCGGACGGACCGCCAAGCTCGTCGGTGTAGCTCGGCACCCATGCACCGCCGACCACGCCCGCGCCATATTGGCCGATGACGGTGTGCGTTGCGGCCGTCGACCGGTCCATGGGACGAAGCGACCGCAGCACCTTCACCTTCTCGTCGCGCACCTCGGTGGCGTTGAAATGAGCAGGCGGCTCCATCGCCACCAGTGCCAGAAGTTGGAGCATGTGATTCTGGACCATGTCGCGCAACGCGCCGGCATTGTCGTAGAACCCGCCGCGGCCCTCGAGTCCCACCGTCTCTGACACGGTGATCTGGACGTGCTCGATCCCGCTCGCGTTCCACAACGGCTCGAACAGCCTATTGCCGAATCTGAGCGCGAGCAGGTTCTGCACCGTCTCCTTGCCGAGATAGTGGTCGATGCGGAAGATCCGCTCCTCCGGAAAGGCGGCGGATACGGCGTCGTTGATGGTGCGAAACGAGTCGAGATCGTCGCCCAAAGGCTTCTCCAGGCCAATCCGCGCCTTCTCGCCGGTCAATCCTGCCGATCGAAGCCCAGTGATGGTCGGCTGAAACAGCGACGGCGCGGTCGAGAGCAGGACGGCAAGCGTCTGGGTTCCGCCATTGCCAAGTGTCTTCGACAGCCTGCGGAAGCTTTCGGCATGTGAGGCATCCAAGGTGACATAGCGGAGGCGCCTCAGGAAATCAGCGCTCGAGCCCGATCTGTGGCGATCGGCCGGCAAATGCTTCGCGAGTGCAGCCTCGGCGAGGTTGCGGAAACCTTCGTTACTGATGTCGCTGCGTGCTGTGCCGAGGATCGCAAGATCGGGCGGCAACAGCCGATCGGCGTGGAGCGCAAAGAGCGACGGCAGCAACATGCGCTGCGCGAGGTCTCCGGAGGCGCCGAAGAGCAGTAGCGTGTCGGCAGTTAGGGCCATTCTGTTCTACCGCAAGCATTTATGCCGTTAACGGCGCCGGTTCAAACCTCGACCGCTGGCTTGATCTGAGCCACGGCGATATGCGCTGGAAGATCTTGAAAACAACGCCGCGCGGTGCATTTCGTTGCCCTGCGGCGGTAATCCGCGAGTCTCCGGCATGCGGGCGAAGACGGTGAAAAAACCCACGGTGGCGATCGCGGCGAGCATGAGAAATGCGGGCACCATGCCGAAGTAGTCCCACGCATAGCCGGCAAGCGTAGTGCTGAACGAAGCGCCGATCCCGACAGCGGTGCCAACGACGCCCTGGGCAAGATTGAAGTGACCAGTTCCACGCGTCACGTCGGCAACCGTGAGGGGAACCAACACGCCAAGAACCGCGGCGGAGATGCCGTCGAGCAACTGCACGGCAACCAACATTTCAGGGCTTTGCACGAAGGCAAGCAGGACGCCGCGCACAGGCAACACGCCGAAACCGAGCAGGAGGAGCGGCAGGCGCCCCCTGACTACCGCTTGGCGTCCCACCCAGGGAGCCAACGCCGCCACAAGGAGCTGAGGCGCGAGAATGCAAGCTCCGACCAAAGCGGCGGCCCATTCGCTCGAGCGCATGGTTATGACGCTCGCAGTGAGCGGCAGCATCGCTGCATTGGCGAGATGGAACAGGGCCACACAACCGGCAAAGATCATGAGCGGGCGATTGCGCAACAGGCCACGAAATGTCGCCATCGGATCGCCTGGATGCGGCGCAGCCTTGCCGCCATGGGCTCTCTCGGGATCGACCTGGCCTGCGCCGATGAGCCAGAGCGACACGAGCGTTGGAACACAGAGAGCGGCGGTGACGAAAAAAACCGACTGGTTGGAAATCAAATAGCCTGCAGCGCCCATGGCGCCGGCGGCGAGGGCGGCTCCGATCGAGGCGAACCGAGCGTTGCGGCCGAGCCTCTCTGCCACAGCCTCATGGCCGACGAGACCGAGGCTGATCGCGCCGATCGCCGGGCCGAGCACGCAGCTCGCCGCCGAATGCAGCACTTTGGCTGCCAATACCGCGGCAAAGAAAGGCCAGACGCCGATCACGACTGCGCTCACCGCGATACCCATAAGGGCAAAGCCGGACAGGAAACGCTCGGAGCGTGCGGCGTCGACCAGCGCGCCGCCAGGCATCTGACCTACGAGAGCGATGAGACTTCCGGCAGTCAGCACCAGCCCAATGTCGCCTTGCGTCCATTTCTGTGATGTGAGGTAGACAGCGATAAGCGGACCGAAGCCCATTTGCGCATCGGCCAGGAAGAAAACGAACCAATCGAGAGCATGCAGGCTTCGCCGCGACGGCCGAGGCGGTTGGCCCTCCGGCACAGGCGGGACAGTTCGCTTTGGAACTTCAGTAGGAGTTTCTACGAGTTCGGTGTCGGGCCGCCCCCATCGACCATACTTGCGCAGCGGCCGAGCGGAGGGCAACGTTACTTCTCCGGTGGGATGTTTTCCGGCTGTGGTGGGTTTTCTGGTTTGATTTGTTCAGGGTTCGCCGCGCCGAGCACCACGAGAGGCTCGCCGGGCCGATATTCTGGGGCCAATCTAACCTGGTCCCGCGTGAGGTTCAGGATGACATGGTCGACTGCGCCGTCCGGTGGGAAGCTCAAAGCGCCCCAATCCACCGCGATCTTCCTACTACCGACGCCGAGAAATCCTCCAAAGTCGATGACTGCGGCTCGGACCTGACCGTCCCGCTTGACGATCACATCGATGATCTTGCCCATGTCCTCGCCGGCGCTTGAGCGGACGCTCTTTCCGAGAATGCCCTCGACCTCGCGATCGTCGATGACGGTTGCCGGCGTGCCATCCCCGGTGATCGAGGGCGCCTCTTGTCCAGCGTCGGTTGCGGGGGCCTGCGGCGCCGTCGTCGCCGGCTGATCTACTGATTGGGCGAGCCTCCAAGTGTCGACCGTTGCCTGGCATGGCGCCGCGTTTGCCGCCAACGCCCCGGCCATGAAGGGACGTAAAACAAGGACCGCCCCAACCACTGCGACCACTTGCATGAGACGATGGACTTGCACGAGACGCATGAGAATGTTCGGCTGCAAACTGTCGATTGTACTTGGATGGAAACACCGCTGACGGCATTGCGGTTCAGTTGCCGAATTTTTTTACCGATCCTTCGCTCTCGCTGTTGCGTGTAAACCTTTTGTGAGCGCGGCGTCCTGCCGCACAATAACGTCTGGAAAAGCCTCTTTTCCTCAACACGTTATCCCGAAATCGCAACGACCATCGCGACGCCGTTCGCCAAGCCTCCTGTGTCAATTGCCATGACTCCCGGCAACCGATTGGTGACCCAAACGTTGGGCGTTTCTCGGGGGCGGGGTGAAAAGAGCGGAACCAAGCTGCCCGATGAATGATATTTGTGCATTTACCAGTCGCCCGCTCGCATTTCTCGCCCATTACGTCAAACGGCGTGCGATAGCGCACGTCTTCATTCTAGCTTCGGTCCTAGGTGCGGTGACCTGCTCGGTCGGCGCCCAGTATGGCGTGAAGATGCTGGTCGACTCCCTCGCCGGAGCGCACGTGCAAATTGCGGCTGTTTGGATTGCCTTCGCCACGCTCGCAGGCTTGATCGCCGCCGACAATCTCTTGTGGCGGCTTGCCATGTATATCGGCAGCTTCACCTTCACGGCAGTGACTGGCGATATCCGCCGCGATCTGTTCCGTCATCTCACCGGGCATGCGCCGAGTTATTTCACGGACCGGCTGCCGGGTACGCTGACGAGCCGCATCACGGCCACCTCAAATGCCGCCTTCACTGTGGAGAACATGCTGGTTTCAAATGTTCTGCCGCCTTGCGTTGCGACCCTCTCGGCCATCACCCTTATGTTTAGCGTCAACCTCCCCATGGCAGGAGTGCTGGCGGCCACCGCCGGCATCGTTGTGGTCACCATGTTCCGCATGGCCGCTGCCGGCGAGCCGTTGCATCACCAATATGCCCATCGCGCCGCGTCGGTCGACGGTGAGATGATCGACGTCATCGGCAACATGCCCATCGTGCTATCGTTCTGCGGCGTGAAGCGCGAGCATAGGCGCTTTGACCGGACCATTGGCCGTGAATTGGTGGCGAGACAGCGAAGCTTGTTCTACCTCGAACGGCTGAGACTGATGCACGCCGTTGTTACCGTCCTGCTGAGCATCGCGCTGCTGGCCTGGGCCATTCTGCTCTGGCAGCAGAACATTGTCACGGCGGGGCAGGTGGTGCTCGTTTGCACTCTCGGGATTGCCGTGCTGCACGCCACCCGCGATTTAGCCGTCGCGCTCGTCGACGCCACCCAGCACATGGCCCGCCTGTCCGAGGCGCTGGCCACGCTGTTGATCTCGCATGATCTGCGAGACCACCCTGAAGCAGTGGCGCTGAAGCGAAATGCCGGGAGCGTCACCTTCCGCCAAGTCAGCTTTGCCTATCCTGGTAGCGAAGAGGTGTTTTCCGATTTCAATCTGCACATCGAAAGCGGGCAGCGTGTTGGTCTCGTCGGACGGTCGGGCGCCGGCAAGTCGACATTGTTCGCGCTCGTTCAGCGCTTCTATGACGTGCAAGGGGGCAGCGTCCTCGTTGGCGGGGAAAACGTCATGGACGTGACGCAACATAGCCTCCGAACTGCGATCGCCTCGGTGCCGCAAGACATCTCGCTGTTCCATCGCTCGATCCTCGAGAACGTCCGCTACGGGCGACCCGATGCAACGGATAGGGAAGTGTTGCGCGCGATCGAAGCAGCCCGTTGCAGCAACTTTATCAATGCCCTACCTGAAGGCGTTGCGACCGTCGTCGGGAATCGGGGCGTGAAGCTCTCGCCGGGTCAGCGACAACGTATCGCCATCGCCCGGGCCTTTCTCAAAGACGCCCCAATTCTGCTGCTCGACGAGGCGACCTCAGCACTCGATAGCGAATCGGAAGAAGCCATTCGTCACGCGCTTGATCGGCTCATGCGCGGCCGCACGGTCATTGCAATCGCTCACCGCCTATCGACACTCCGCAGCTTCGACCGCATCGTCGTACTGCAAGAGGGCAAGATCATCGAGGATGGGACGCCGCAAGCGCTGGTTCGCCACAACGGCGTGTACCGTGATCTCGTTCGCAGGGAAATGTCGCGGCTGTCCGCCCAGGCGGCCTAGCCAACTTGTTTCAGATGCGGATGCGTTCGTAGTAAGCGATATCCCCGACTTTAAGCTGAGACTGACGGCAAATTTCCGATCGGCGCTGCGTAATGAGCAAAGCGAGTGCGCGCTCAAGCTCGGAGCCTTTGGCCAGTTCGTCGCCGTGAGCCTCGGCTTGCCGCACAAAGTCCGCCAGTCGGTCGGAGGCCAACGCCTCACGTAAAGTTAAGGGCCTACCCATGTCATCGCCTCGTGGTCGCGGGAACCATTTGAGCGAAACTTTATCGACCAAATCTGGAGAAGTTTTGACGCTGCAAAGGGTCATTTCGACCCAGTCTGCGACAGGTTACCCTTGGCTCGCCAAAGTCTATTATGAGAGTGGGACAGGGAGCCATGCAGCAAACCTAAAAAAGGGGAACTAAATCCGGTCCCTGGACTTTCGCCTTAGCACGCCAAGACTCCTTGCCATGCGTATCCTCATTACCAATGATGACGGCATTGAAGCCCCTGGACTCGATGTCCTAGAGAAAATCGCTACCGATCTGACCGACGATGTCTGGGTCGTCGCGCCCGAGACTGATAACAGCGGCGCTTCCCACTCGCTGACCTTGTCTGAGCCGCTGCGCATGCGCGAGCTCGACAAGCGGCACTACGCTGTGAAGGGTACGCCCACGGACTGTGTGATCATGGGCGTCCGCTTTCTTTTGCGGCAACAGCCGCCAGATCTCGTCTTATCGGGCGTAAATCGTGGGCAGAATCTCGCCGACGACATTACTTATTCCGGCACCGTTGCCGGCGCGATCCAGGGCACTTTGCTCGGGATTCCGTCGGTCGCGATGAGCATTGTCTGCGGACCGGTTGAAACCGGCCAAGAGGGCCGCCAGCTGCCGATCTGGGAAACGCCGATGGAGCACGGCGCCGATCTTGTTCGGAAACTGCTTGATGCCGGCTGGCCCGAGGGCGTGGTGATTAACGTCAACTATCCAAGCTGTGAACCCGCGGCAGTAAAGGGGATGGTAGCGACGGTTCAAGGTCTGCGTGATCCGGGATTTCTGCGCATCGAGGACCGGCTCGATACGCGGGGCAGAGCATATTATTGGGTGGGCATCGAGCCGCGGCGTGTCAAGCCGCGTGAGGGCACGGATCTTTGGGCGGTGCGGTCTAACTTCATCTCGATTACGCCGCTCTGCCTCGACTACACCGACCAGAGAACTCGCGATAGATTCGCTGAAGTGTTCGACTCTCCCCAAGAAGCGCCTAAGGCGCAGCCTGCTGAGGCTGAGATGCCTGCGGAGGAGGATCGGACTCCGGAACAAGCACCTGCAGGCCGTCATTCTCGAGCTTGATCTTCACCGGGTTGATCCCCTTCGGAGGCAGATAGACCCTGCTGTCTATCCTCGCGTAGCTGTGTCTCCACTCAACGGCGATCTTACGGCCTTTGCGTACATGAACAGGGCAGGGTGCGTCTTCGGGATGTTTGAGCCACGCCGTCATCTGCTCCCTCTCGCTCTCCATCAGAAAAACGATCTCGAGCGATCCGTCATCAGGGGCGGCAGCGAAGAGAATCGGGAGGGCCGGGCCGGTCAGCTTCAGGTTGAGCACCTCAAGCAGCAAGAAATCTCCAGCAAACCGCTCGCCATCAACGCTGAATTCGAAGCGTTCCGCCTCCGCATCCTGCAGGAATGTTTGCAACTCCTCTCGGCCGGAATCGATGCGAAGAGCTTTGGGCGGCTTGGGTCCGCTATGAGAGATGGCCTTGGCGATTGCCCCGAACCCCACCGCCTCGAGAAATCGTCGCTTTCCCCACGGTCCTTCGGCCACCCCGACATCGAGACGTCGCGGTTTGGCGGTACCTAGGCGGGCGATGAGCCCCGCGACGTCACCTTCAAGCCCGAGCGCACGGGCGATGTTATTCGCGGTGCCGATTGGCAGGATCGCGATCGGGGTCGTGCGGTCGCGCAAGCCGCGAGCAACCCTCGTCACTGTGCCGTCGCCGCCGGCGACGATGACAAGATCCCAGTCTTGGTTAAGCGCTTCGCGGTAGCTATCGTCCTTAGTCGATTGGTAGCGCGGCGAAAAGCCGGCGGCACGGAGCTGCTCCATGAGCTCATCGGCGGAAGGATGCGCCCCGCCTGCGGTCGGATTGTGAAGCAGCAACGTTCGCATGTCCGAGCTTAGGCCGTCATAAAAGAGAAGCCCGGGGGTCGGGTCCGAGCTTCTTGCGTCAATCCGTTCTTCATCTCTGGAGGGCAGTGGCGCCTCGCAAGTTGCGGAGTGAGGTAAGGCGCCAAAATCGCCGACTCACAACGCAACAATTATCCTTGAGGTTCCGGAAGAGCGACGCAAGCGCACTGGAACGGTGCGACCAGGACTCCAGGAACTTTGCGGCGCGTTCGGGATTAACGCCTAAAGGATGTTGTTCGCGATTTCTCACTTCTAGACGGAACCCTCTAATGAAAATTGCGCAGATTTCACCTTTGGTCGAGAGCGTGCCCCCACGACTCTATGGCGGAACTGAACGGGTCGTCTCTTACCTCACGGAAGAACTCGTGGCTCAGGGTCATGATGTGACCCTGTTCGCAAGCGGCGACTCGATCACGACCGCAAACTTCATTCCTTGCTCCAACCGAGCGCTTAGGCTGGATGCCAAGGGGCACGATCCGATCCCGTATTACATGATGATGCTCGACAAGGTCATGCAGCATGCGTTTGAATTCCACGTCCTGCATTTCCACATCGACCAATTGCAATTCCCGCTTATTCCGATGTTGGACAACGTGGCGGTAACGACACTGCATGGGAGGCAGGACCTTCCCGTGCTCGCGCCCTTCTATGCGCATTTTCGCGACACACCCGTCATCTCGATCTCCAACTCGCAGCGCCGGCCGATCGCAGGCGCTAATTTCGTTGGGACCGTCCATCATGGGTTGCCCCTCGACCTCTATTATCCGAGTTCTAGGCCTAACGGGGGCTACTTGGCCTTCCTCGGCCGCATCTCCCCCGAGAAAGATCCCGTCCAGGCGATCCAGATTGCCGACACTTTGGGCATGCCGCTCAAGATCGCTGCCAAGGTGGACAAAGTCGACGAAGATTATTTTCGCGAAAAAGTGCAGCCATTGCTCGGTACGCCGGGCGTCGAGTTCATCGGTGAGGTGGGTGAAAAAGACAAGGGCGACTTTCTCCGCGGCGCTTCAGCGCTGCTCTTTCCAATTTGCTGGCCTGAGCCTTTCGGTTTAGTCATGATTGAGGCCATGGCGTGTGGCACTCCCATTCTTGCTTACGATTTCGGTTCGGTCCGGGAGGTCATCGACGACGGCATTACCGGTCACGTGGTCAGATCGCTCGATGAGGCAATTGCGATGCTGCCGAAGGTGCTGCAACTTGACCGGGGCCACGTGCGCCGGCGGTTCGAGAAGCGCTTCTCGGTGTCCCGCATGGCCGAAGACTACGTGAAGATCTACCAAGTGCTCTTGCGTCAGCGTACGCAAAAGAGCTCACGGCCTGTCGATGAAGTCACGCGCGTCAACGGAGACAAGTATCTCAACGACGCCGGCTTGCATGTCGACTAAGAGACAGAGCGCCAGACCCAAAGAAATCGAACGGAGTCCCGGCCTCGCCTTCGGGATTGCCGTGCGATCTTCGCCGGAGCGTCCTCGTCATGCAATGAAGCATGGCGACAGCTTTCTCGTGATTGACAATCACGGAGACATCGGCGTCTCGGCGGGCGGGCCTGACGGCCTGTTTCATTCAGACACACGTTACCTCTCTTATCTCGAGGTGCTGATCAACGGGCTCCAGCCGCTGCTGCTTGGCTCCAACCTGTCGAACGACAACTGCGTGCTAACCGTCGACCTCACCAATCCCGACATGTTCGACGAGGACCGCATCATCCTGCGCAAAAGCTTGTTGCATGTGTCGCGCACAATCTTCGTGGCGCGCGACACACTCTACCAACGTTTCGTGGTGCACAATTACGGGGCAATAAGCGTCCCCCTGCTTTTGTCGATCACCTTCGATAGCGACTTTGCCGACCTGTTCGAAGTCCGCGGCTTGACGCGGCCGCAGCGCGGGCGCGTGCGGGCCGAGATCGGCGAAGGCGTAGTCAGGCTGTTCTATGCCGGCCTCGATCACCTCACGCGGCAAACTGAAATCCGGTTCGATCCTCGCCCTACGGCTTTGACGGAGAATTCAGCGTCGTTCCGGCTCGATCTCATGCCGCAGGGCTCGGCCTCGTTCTACGCGACGGTGTGCTGTGACCCCGAAGGAATCGAGAGAACACCCTTCCTCAGGGTCATGCGCCAGACCCATCGTGAAATGAAGCAACTGATGAAGAGTGACACCAAGATCGCCACCTCGAACCATCGCTTCAACGAGATGCTGCGCCGCTCGACGGTCGACCTCGCCATGCTCTCTACCGACACTCCGCAAGGGCTTTTTCCCTATGCGGGGATTCCCTGGTATTCGACAACCTTCGGGCGCGACGGGTTGATCACGGCACTGCAATGCCTATGGCTCGACCGCAGGCTTGCTCTCGCTGTGCTCAAACGCTTGGCCGCGTTGCAGGCGACTGATTTCGACGCGGCCTCTGACGCGGCGCCTGGCAAGATCCTGCATGAGATGCGCTCGGGTGAAATGGCCAATCTAAGGGAGATTCCCTTCGGCCTTTATTACGGCAGCGTCGATGCAACGCCGCTGTTCGTCATACTGGCTGGACAATATGCCCAGTCGAGCGGCGACCTCGGGACTCTTAGAGAGCTTTGGCCCGCCATGGAGAAGGCACTTGCCTGGGTCGACGGTCCTGGCGATTCGGATCGCGATGGTTTCATTGAGTACTACAAAGAGTCCGAGAAGGGACTCGTGAACCAAGGCTGGAAGGACTCTCACGACGCCGTCTTCCATGCCGATGGTCGCCTGGCGGAAGGACCGATCGCGCTCGCGGAGGTGCAAGGATATGTCTACGCGGCGAAGAAGCTCGCCGCCTGGTGCGCAGAGAACCTTGGATTGGAGCAGCGGTCGCGCGAGTTGGCCGAACAGGCCGAGCGGCTTGCCGAGCGCTTTGATGAGGCTTTCTGGTGCGAAGAGATTGGCACCTATGCGCTAGCGCTCGATGGCAACAAGGAACCTTGCCGCGTGCGCACCTCGAACGCAGGCCAGGTTCTTTACAGCGGCATTGCACGCCCTGAACGGGCCGAACGGGTCGTCTCGGCCCTAATGGGAAGCGACAGCTTCTCGGGCTGGGGCATCCGGACCCTGTCCACGGAGGAGCGGCGCTACAATCCCATGTCCTATCACAACGGCTCAGTTTGGCCCCATGACAACGCGCTCGTTGCACTGGGCTTCGCGCGCTATCGCGCCAAAGACGCGGTCAACCGTGTCTTCCGTTCATTGTTCGATGCAGCGACCTTCTTGGAGCTTTATCGGCTGCCTGAATTGTTCTGCGGGTTCTCGCGCTATGCGGGACGGGGACCGACGCTTTATCCAGTTGCCTGCGCGCCGCAAGCCTGGGCGGCCGGAACTTTCTTCGCCGCGCTTCAGGCTTGCCTCGGCATCAAGCAAGACCCCTGGAACAGCGAGATCAGATTCCAGAATCCAAGGCTGCCGAATTTCCTCGACGAAGTGGTGTTGAAAGGACTTACGGCAGGGGATGGCTGCGTTGACGCCGTCATTCGCCGGCACGGAGATCGCACGTCCCTGGAAGTGCTGCGGACTCAGGGAAATATCGATATTAAGACCGAACTCGAGGAATGAACGGCGCGCCCACCTAAATTTTCGTAGGGGTCGCGGGTGTCACTCCTTCGCAGGATCGACATCTCGTTATGAACCGCCCTTAGCAGCAGTTCCTTGATCTGAGTGGCGTTCCACTGTGCCTGTGCAAGCTGGAAAACTTTCCGGGCCACAAAGCTGCGTGGGGGACCCGAACTTAAGGAGGGGCTGAAGGCGCTCTCTGCGGCGAGCTCTTTCCAGACGTCGTCGACGATGACGGCGATCTGGCTCAAAGCCTCGGGATTGAACGAGCGGCGTGCGGATCTTAGCGTTGCCATGAAAACCTCCTGCCAGACAACTAATCCTATGGCTTATGCATGGTTCCGGCCCTAAGTGTACCCCTCATGCACCCGAAGCCGAGATCCAGCTCGCTAAGGCTCCATAAATTTATGGAACCGGCGGCAGGCGAGAGCGTTTTCGGTCGCGGCGCGGTATATCTCCGTGCCATGCAGGTAGCCAGGATGCCGCGGCGGGACGGGCCTAAACCCTCACAAATCAAGCTGATTTTTCGCCCGCCAATGTCGGTTGACCGCCGACAGACGGCGCGTGGCGGGCTAAACTCCTTTTCGAAACTGTCCTGTCTTTTGGCGGAGCCAATCTATGCAGCCGGCTAGCGAAGCACTCGATCAATCGAAACCTAAGGGCCCACGGGAGCACGAAACTGCGGCTGCCGATAAGGGGCACGGTCTGAATGGTCGAGCGGTCTTGCACGACTTGCTCGAGGCGCTTCAGGCGATGCGGGCAGGGGACTTCTCGATCAGGATGCGAGCCGGTGGAGATGGCATCGAAGGGAAGATCGCCGATACGTTCAATGAAATCGTTGCGGCGAACCAGGTGCTGGCGCATCAGCTGGAAGCCGTGGGCCAAGTGGTCGGCCGCGAAGGTCGCACTCGCAAGCGCGTGAAGCTCGGCTTCGCCTACGGCGCCTGGGGCGAGATGGAGAGTTCGATCAACACCCTGATCGACGACCTGGTCTGGCCGACGACAGAGGTGTCGCGTGCGCTTGCTGCGGTCGCCCAGGGCGACCTCTTGCAGACCATGCGCCTCGATGTCGACGGCCGGCCGCTTCAAGGCGAGTTCCTCCAATCGGCAGCCATTGTCAACACCATGATCAGGCAGCTCGGCGTCGTCACCTCCGAGGTGACGCGCGTCGCGCGCGAGGTTGGCACCGAGGGCAAGCTTGGCGGCCAAGCCGAGGTGCCGGGAGTGACCGGCGTGTGGAAGGACTTGACCGAAAGCGTCAACTCCATGGCCAACAATCTGACGGCGCAGGTCCGAAACATCGCCGACGTCACCATCGCTGTGGCGAGCGGCGACCTGTCAAAGAAAATCACAGTGGACGTGCGCGGCGAGATTCTTCAGCTTAAAGAGGCCATCAACACGATGGTGGATCAGCTCCGCTCGTTCGCCTCGGAGGTGACGCGTGTGGCGCGCGAGGTGGGCACCGATGGCAAGCTCGGCGGCCAAGCGATCGTGCCCGGCGTGGCCGGTACCTGGAAGGACCTGACCGACTCGGTCAACGCCATGTGCGGAAATCTGACAGCGCAGGTGCGCAACATCGCACAAGTGACGACCGCCGTGGCGCGCGGCGACCTGTCCCGCAAGATCACCGTGGACGTGCGCGGCGAAATTCTCGAGCTCAAGAACACCATCAACACCATGGTGGATCAGCTCAACTCTTTCGCTTCCGAGGTGACGCGTGTGGCGCGCGAGGTCGGTACTGAGGGCAAGCTCGGCGGTCAGGCCGAGGTGCCGGGTGTCGCAGGCACCTGGAAGGACTTGACCGACAACGTGAATTTCATGGCGTCAAACCTGACCGCTCAGGTCCGCAACATTGCCGATGTGGCGACGGCCATCGCCGGCGGCGACTTGTCGAAGAAGATCACGGTGAATGTCAGCGGCGAGATCCTCCAGCTGAAAGAGACCATCAACACCATGGTCGATCAGCTCAACGCTTTCGCGGGCGAGGTGACGCGCGTGGCGCGCGAGGTGGGTACCGATGGACGGCTCGGCGGTCAGGCCAACGTGCTCGGCGTCGCGGGCACGTGGAAAGACCTGACTGACAGCGTCAATTCCATGGCCAGCAACTTGACGGCGCAGGTCCGCAATATCGCCGAGGTCGCGACGGCAATCGCGAGCGGCAACCTGTCCAAGAAGATTACCGTCGATGTGCGTGGCGAAATTCTCGAGCTGAAAGACACTATCAACACCATGGTCGATCAGCTCAACGCGTTCGCCGGCGAGGTGACACGCGTGGCGCGCGAGGTGGGCACCGAAGGCAAGCTCGGCGGTCAGGCCGAAGTTCCGGATGTTGCCGGCACTTGGAAGGACTTGACCGACAGCGTGAATTCCATGGCGTCGAACCTGACCGGTCAGGTCCGCAACATCGCCGAGGTCGCGACGGCTGTGGCGCTCGGCGACCTGTCGAAGAAGATCACGGTGAACGTCAGCGGCGAGATTCTGCAGCTGAAGGAAACCATCAACACGATGGTGGACCAGCTGAACGCCTTCGCCGCCGAGGTGACGCGCGTGGCGCGCGAGGTGGGCACCGACGGTAAGCTCGGCGGTCAGGCTGAGGTGCCAGGTGTGGCGGGCACTTGGAAGGACTTGACCGACAGCGTGAACTCGATGGCCGGCAATCTGACCGCGCAGGTCCGCAACATCGCCGAGGTGGCTACCGCGATTGCCGATGGAGACCTGTCGCGGAAGATCACGGTGGACGTGCGCGGCGAGATTCTCCAGCTCAAGCAAACGCTCAACACCATGGTCGATCAGCTCAACCGCTTCGTCGGCGAGGTGACGCGCGTGGCGCGTGAGGTCGGCACTGAAGGTAGGTTGGGCGGTCAGGCGAACGTGCCGGGCGTTGCCGGAACGTGGAAAGACTTGACTGACAGCGTGAATTCGATGGCCGGCAATCTGACGGCACAAGTCCGCAACATTGCCGAGGTGACCACCGCCGTGGCGCGCGGGGACCTGTCGCGCAAGATCACCGTGGACGTGAAAGGCGAAATTCTCGAGCTCAAGAACACCATCAACACCATGGTGGATCAGCTAAATGCGTTCGCCTCCGAGGTGACGCGCGTGGCGCGCGAGGTGGGTACCGAAGGAAAGCTCGGTGGCCAGGCGCAAGTGCCGGAGGTGGCTGGCACCTGGAAGGACTTGACAGATAACGTGAATTTCATGGCGAGCAACCTCACGGCGCAGGTCCGCAACATCGCCGAGGTCGCCACCGCTATCGCGAGCGGCGACCTCTCCAAGAAGATCACAGTGGACGTGCGCGGTGAGATTCTCCTGCTCAAGGAAACATTGAACACCATGGTCGAGCAGTTGCGTTCCTTCGCCGCCGAGGTGACGCGCGTGGCGCGCGAGGTTGGTACGGAAGGAAAGCTCGGCGGCCAAGCCGTAGTGCAGGGCGTTGGCGGCACGTGGAAGGACTTGACCGACAATGTGAACCTGCTCGCCGCCAATCTCACCACGCAGGTACGTAATATCGCCGAGGTGACCACCGCCGTGGCGCGCGGCGACCTGTCGCGCAAGATCACCGTGGACGTGAAAGGCGAAATTCTCGAGCTCAAGGACACCATCAACACCATGGTGGACCAGCTCAACGGCTTCGCCTCCGAGGTGACGCGCGTGGCGCGCGAGGTGGGCACCGAGGGCAAGCTCGGCGGTCAGGCGCAGGTGCCAGGCGTCGCCGGCACGTGGAAGGACCTCACCGATACGGTGAACGTCATGGCCGCCAACCTCACCGAGCAGGTGCGCGGCATCGTGAAGGTGGTGACCGCGGTCGCCAACGGCGACCTTAAGCAGGAGCTTACGGTGAAATCCAAAGGCGAGGTTGCCGCACTCGCCGAGACCATCAACAACATGATGGACACGCTCGCCACCTTCGCCGATCAGGTGACCACCGTGGCGCGCGAGGTCGGCGTGGAAGGACGCTTGGGCGGCCAAGCCAACGTGCCTGGCGCCGCCGGCACCTGGAAAGACTTGACCGGCAACGTCAATCTGTTGGCCGCCAACCTCACCACTCAAGTGCGCGCCATCGCCGAGGTTGCCACCGCCGTGACCAAAGGCGACCTGACGCGATCGATCCAGGTCAATGCGCGCGGCGAGGTCGCCGAGCTTAAGGACAACATCAACACGATGATCGGCAATTTGCGGCTCACCACCGACCGCAATACCGAGCAGGATTGGCTCAAGACCAATCTCGCTAAATTCACCAATATGCTACAGGGCCAGCGCGATCTCACCACGGTCGGCCGGCTGCTGCTTTCCGAGCTCACGCCGCTCGTGAACGCCCAGCTTGGCGTCATTTATCAGGTGGATGGCGAGGACTGCGGCAGCCTGCGGCTGCTCGCAGCCTATGCCGATGATGGCCCGACCGGGCATCCGCTGCGCTTGAGATTCGGCGAGGGGCTGGTCGGCCAGTGCGCCGCCGATAAGCGAAGCCTCTTGATCACCCACATGCCGGCCCATGCCGTATCGATCGGCTCGGCGCTGTTCAAGGTAGTGCCGCAGAGCGTGATCGTCCTGCCGGTGCTGTTCGAGAGCGAAGTCAAGGCCGTGATCGAGCTTGCCACCGTCACCGCCTTTACGGACTTACAGGTCACGTTCCTCGAGCAGCTGACCAGCGGCATCGGCATCGTGCTGAATTCGATCGAGGCGACGATGCAGACCGAGGCGCTGCTCAAGCAGTCCCAGCAGCTTGCTGCGGAATTGCAGACTCAACAGAGAGAGTTGCAACAGACCAACGAGCAGCTTGGCCAAAAAGCGCAGCAGCTTGCCGAACGAAACGTTGAGGTTGAGCGCAAGAATCAGGAAATCGAGCAGGCTCGTCGCGCTGTCGAGGAGAAGGCGGGCGAGCTGGCTCTGACTTCAAAGTACAAGTCCGAGTTCCTTGCGAATATGAGCCATGAGCTGCGCACACCGCTCAACAGCATTCTCATCCTTGGGCAGCAACTGACCGACAATCCGGAAGGTAATCTGACCGCCCGTCAGGTCGAATTCGCGCGCACCATTCACGGCGCCGGAACCGATCTGCTCAACCTGATCAGCGACATTCTCGATCTGTCCAAGATCGAGTCTGGCACCGTGACGGTCGAAGCCGAGGAAATTGCCTTTGCGAGCCTCGTTGAGGCCGTAGCGCGACCGTTCCGTCATGAAGCGGAGTCGCGCGGTCTTTCCTTTGATGTGCAGGTCGATCCCAATCTCGGGCGAAGCATCACTACTGACTCTAAACGCCTTCAGCAGGTTCTCAAGAACCTCCTGTCCAACGCCTTCAAGTTCACGCAGCAAGGAGGCGTCTGGCTCAAGGTCACGGCGGCAAATGACGGCTGGACTCCCGATCATCCGGTGCTCAGCCAGTCGCCGATGGTCGCGGCCTTCGAGGTCTCCGACTCCGGCATCGGCATCCCCCAGGAAAAGCAGAAGATCATCTTCGAGGCCTTCCAACAGGCCGACGCCAGCACGAGCCGGAAATATGGCGGAACCGGCCTTGGGCTCGCCATCAGCCGCGAGCTCGCCCATTTGCTCGGCGGCGAGATGTGTCTGCGCAGCACGCCCGGCATGGGAAGCATGTTCACTCTATATCTGCCTCTGATTTATGGCGGCCCCTCCGCGCTTCGCCCCGTGCCGAGCAATGGCAGTGGAACGCTCCACGAGGCCCGCACGCAGATGCCGACCATTATCTATGAGCGGGTGGCCCAGCCGATTCCCGACGATCGGATGTCGATCGAGCCCGGCGAAGCCGTGCTGCTCATCGTCGAAGACGACCCGCACTATGCGGGGATTCTCATCGAGCTCGCGAAGGAGCACGGCTTCAAGGTTCTGGTCGCAAGCAAAGGCGGCGACGCGCTGTCGCTCGCGCAGGAGTTCCGGCCAACGGCGATCTCGCTCGATGTGTTTCTTCCCGACATGCTGGGCTGGACCGTTCTCAGCCAGCTCAAGCAAAACCCCCTGACGCGCCACATTCCGGTGCAGATTGTCACCCTGGATGAGGATCGCCAGCACGGACTTTCGCGGGGTGCCTTCTGTTTTGTCGCCAAGCCTGCCTCGACCGAGAGCATCGAAGCAGCGCTTTCGCGGATCAAGGACTATGCCGGCTCGCGAAGAAAGCGCCTGCTTGTTATCGAGGACAATGCCGCCGAGCAGCTCAGCATCACAACCCTGCTCGAGCACGACGACATCGAAATCGTCCCCGCAGGGACCGGCGCCGAGGGCCTCGATCTTCTCAACGAGCAACGCTTCGACTGCGTCGTGCTCGATTTGCGGCTTCCCGATATGTCGGGCTTCGAAGTGTTGGAAGCGATGCGCAGCGACGACTCGCTGTCCGACATCCCCGTGGTGGTGTTCACCGGCAGGGAACTCTCGCCCGAGGAGGGCGCTCAGCTTCACACCATGGCCCGCAGCATCGTGGTCAAGGGCGTGGAATCGCCTGAACGGCTGCTCGACGAGACTTCGCTCTTCCTGCACCGCGTGATCACCGATCTACCGACCGAGAAGCAGCAGATGATCGAGCGGCTGCATCGGTCCGACGAGGATCTCGTCGGAAAAGTTGCCCTGCTCGTCGACGACGACACGCGGAATATCTTCGCGCTCTCCAGCATGCTCGAGAGGCGAGGCATGCGTGTGCTGACGGCGGCCAACGGCAGCGAGGCCATCCGCCTCGTAAATTCAACGCCGGATATCGCCATCGTTCTCATGGACATCATGATGCCCGAAATGGATGGGTATCAAACCATTGCCGCCATACGCGAGGACCCGTCGTTTCGGCGCCTTCCCATCATCGCGCTCACGGCAAAAGCGATGAAGGGCGATCGCGAGAAGTCGCTAGAGGCGGGTGCCTCGGAATATCTGGCGAAGCCGGTGAACACCGAGCAACTGCTGTCGGCAATGCGCAGCTGGCTGCACCGGTAAAGGTCCTGAGCGATGAACGCCACCGATAAGGTCAATATCCTCCTCGTCGACGACCAGCCGGCCAAGCTGTTGAGCTATGAGGTTATCCTCCAAGAGCTCGGGGAGAACCTGCTCAAGGCATCGTCGGCGACCGAAGCGCTAAACCGGCTTCTCAAGCATGACGTCGCCGTCATCCTTGTCGATGTCTGCATGCCCGATTTGGACGGCTTCGAGCTTGCCGCCATGATCCGGGAGCACCCGCGCTGCCGTGAGACCGCGATCATTTTCATCTCCGCCATTCACCTTACCGATCTCGACCGGATACGTGGCTATGCGATGGGCGCCGTGGACTACGTGCCCGTTCCAGTGATCGCCGAGGTGCTCCGCGCCAAGGTCAAGATTTTCACCGAGCTTTACCGCAAGACGCGGCAGTTGGAGCAATTCAATCGCGTGCTCGAAATGCGCGTGGCGGAAAGGACCGCCGAGCTTGAGTCCTACGCTGCGATGCTGCTGGAAAGCGAGAAGCGCCGAAGTCTAGCGCTCGCTGTCGGCCAGATGGGATCGTGGGATTGGGATCTCGCACGTGGCGAATGTGTGTGGGACGAGGGCCATTGCGGCATTTTCGGAGTGGACCCCAACAACTTCAAGGTAACCCCCGAAAGAATCAGGGCTTTCCTCGATCCCGACGATTGGGAGCGGTTGACACATGCCTGGTCTGAGGGCGTCCTTAACACGCGCTCCTACGAGACCGAATTTCGCGTGCACCGTCCAAACGGGGAGGTCAGATGGTGCATCGGCACGGCAGTTGCCGCTGTCGATGACAAGAATCGCATTGTCCGGATCAGCGGCGTTACCACCGACATCACCGACCGGAAACGGGCGGAGGAGCGGCAAGCTTTCCTCGCCCGCGAGGTCGATCACCGGGCAAGAAACGTCCTCGCCGTGGTTCAGTCGATCCTGCGGCTCACCAACAAGACGCACAGCGTCGATGCCTATGTCGCCGCCGTGGAAGGACGGATCAAAGCCCTCTCGCACGCGCATATGCTGCTATCGGAAAGCCGTTGGGAGGGCGCCGATCTCGCAAGACTCATCGCCGAGGAGGTTGATCCGTACCGGATCGGCAATCCAGACGTGGTGAGTGTTGAAGGACCGCAGGCAATCCTCGATCCGCGCCGCGCGCAGACTCTCGCGCTCGCGATTCACGAGCTTGCAACGAACGCGGCCAAATACGGCGCTTTGACCACTCCACAAGGAAAGGTCGATCTTCGCTGGGCGATCGACGGCGACGGATTGACGATCAAATGGCTGGAGACGAACGGTCCGCGCGTGACAGCGCCCGCCACGCAGGGCTATGGCACGAGAGTCATTAGAGCGAGCCTTGAGCAGCTCTCGGGAAAGGCCATATTCGATTGGCACCCCACCGGGCTCGTCTGCACGCTGTCCCTTCCGCACGGCGAAGGGCTCAAGCTTGGCAATGGCAGGACCCCGGCAAAACGGCCCGACAAGAACACCGGAGATCTTTCGCATCTCGAAGCCGGCAGTGCGGTCTTGCTCGTCGAGGATGAGTCGATGGTCGCTATGATGGTTGAAGAAACCCTGGCAGAGCTGGGCTTTTGCGTTATCGGTCCCTACGGGACGCTTGCCGAGGCCATGGGAGCAGCCACCAACGCGCATCTCGACGCTGCGATTCTCGATATCAACCTTGGCGGCCAATTGGTCTATCCGGTCGCCGACCTATTGTCGTCGAAGGGCGTGCCCGTCGTATTCGTCACTGGCTATGGGATGGAAAGCATCGAAACCCGCTACACCGATATTCCACTCCTGCAAAAGCCGCTCGACCGGCGCACGCTCCATGACCTGTTTGACACCGCCGGCAACCCGGGAGCTGCCGCTGTGACGGACGATCTGTCCCGGGCAAAAGCCGCCCGCCTCTGGTGAGCGTTGCGCGACATTCCAGGCCAAAGATCTAAGCCTTCCCCACATTCGCGAGCGCCTGGGCGCGTAGGCAACCAGCGGTGTCGCCGAGTGCACAACCTGATGGGCGACGATGATCCAAGTGGCTGCCATGCTGAACATGGCGCCGAGCGTGCTTGTGATTAGAACATAAAGGCTTCTGTTGTCTGACCGGGTTGAGATCTGTGACATAGCGGGTCCTCCAAGTTTCTGCCCGAGACCACTCTTGAGCATGGGAGGAACCATGCCGCGTCCCGCGACTTAGCGATGTGACATTTGCCACGCCATGGGGATTATGGCGCAAGCCGGGTTCCGATGGTCGGTCGTTGTCAGCGTCACAGAAAATCGGAACTGCCCGTGGCGCCGAAAAGTTTGGCTCGGGAGAATTATCCAAATTCCGCAAGGAGAGTTTCGGGGACGCCGCTCAATCCCGCCGACAAGTCTGCCGAGAAGGTCGCCCAGTTCGGCGCCGACACGCCGATGAAGCGGCCCGCCCAACCGGAGGAGATCGCGC
>Ga0207657_10000189_pt1 | contig 64124 bp, 51 predicted proteins | sample KBSC33metaG_FD_184316 | JGI IMG/M metagenome (GOLD analysis project Ga0207657, IMG submission 184316) | Corn rhizosphere microbial communities from Kellogg Biological Station, Michigan, USA - KBS C3-3 metaG (SPAdes) (version 2) | ecosystem: Host-associated > Plants > Roots > Rhizosphere > Soil ...
CCGGAGCGGTTCCTTCGGGACTGGATCAAAGCTCAGCAGACCAAGGACGCCGCGGCATAACTCGGGATCGTTGGAAGGCGAAAAACCGAGGGAACCTCACCACGTCGGCCGGTGGCTTTCCGACCATCCAACCGAAGTCGAGTTGCTTTCCGTCCACCAATGCCGTGTCGGCGGCCACGCTCGACGCCGATGCGATGGCTTTATCGCCACCTTGCGTCACTGTCGCAGGCTGATAGGCACTCGGTGTTCGATACGACCACGCAAGTGCAGAAACGGCTACAAGCAGAATACCGAAGCCGATTGCCTTGACATGCGTGTTGTCGCGGATCTCACCAAGTGCCGGGCGCCCGGACACCTCGACGGCCAACAACGTGTCGAACCGCTCGTTGGCATCCGCAATCGTGTTTGCACCAGCAGTTTTTTTCTTGCTGAACGATACGAGGCTGAAGCCACCAAATGCAACCGAGACCAGGAACAGAATAAGGCCCGCGGCAGTGCCACCCATGAACAGGAGAAACGCAGCCATGAGCCCAACAACCAACGGGGCCATTAGCGTAGGTGCCACCGGCCACGAGCGCACCACACTTGCAAGGGTGGCAGCCTCGTTCGCCAGTTGCCCTCTATCGCCGAGGTTTTCTGAACACTTGCGCTCGACTTCATAGACCGCAAGCATCGCCTTCTCTTTCTCGGCGAGCGATATCGAGCCGATATCGACAGCCAACTTAATTGCCTTCGTCGTAGCTTCAAAGTCAAGGGCCAGCGTCTCGAGGAATCCTTGATGCTCCTCGAGCGTTACGGCATCCGCCAAATCCTCTCGTCGAACGTAGACACCGTGCGACATGAAGTACAGCAACAGCGCATTCGTCGTGCGCTCCTGAACCTGGGCCACGAAGTCTCGAGCTGCCTGCTCCCGTTTCGAGAGACGTTCAGTGCTCGCGGAATCGACACGACCACTTCCGGCAACTACGGAGCGTACCGGATTCGATGTACGTGTTGCGCGGGTGTTCTGGGTAAAACGAATACCTGTGCCAGGAATACTAGCGGTCACACGGCCGCGCGAATTGTAGGTAAATCCTTTGCCACCAATCGACGTACTGACACCGCTCTTGCTCACGTTCAGACGAACGCCAGGTGCAATCTTTATGCTCTTCCTGAAACCCCAGCCCATTTTTAGCCCCGTATTGTCTCAATTCGTTTCGTCAGCTGGAGCACCCATCAAGCCCCTGCTTGTACAGACGAGCGCGTTAGCGGGCCTCCAGTGAAGTCCCATCCACGACGTTCGACCAGACTCTCTCCAGGCGAGCCTTACACACTGCAGAGACCGCGCTCAGACCAATCACGTGCCACCGCGATAACACCCGACTCATATCATGGCCTACCTGCGGCATTTCTATAGCAAGCGCCTTGAGCTCCCCTAGCGAGATTCGCCGACAGAGCGCGCAGTGCTATTGGCGGCCCGCCTGAACTCGATGTCATTCACATCGCCATACTTGCTCCAAACGCTCCCTGCTAGCACCGCGCAGCCGAAGAAGGCCCAGCTCTCTACTCATGGCGTTGAGCCCGGACTCTTCGTCATGCCCCGCTGCTTGCAGTTTCGTCGCAAGCGTCCTCAGCTCTGCAATTGAAACCTCATCTACCGGTCGTGTAGCTCCGGGCATCGGACTTCTGAATGCAAAAGCTGCCTTATCACCAACGGACTTAGGCCAGATAAACAAGCCAACATCTTCTGTCTCTGCATCGAAGTGCTTCGATGCGAGGTCGATCACGCGATTCAGAATGCGAGAGCCCGTTCGGGACCATCCGTGCGCTCGAGCGATACGTCTTGCCAGAACCTCGTCACGCACGGGTCCCTCGACGTTGACGACTGCAGTAATCATCGCGAGCAGACGTTCGTCGTACGAGTGAGCGAAAAACAGCTCCGGGTCACGTTCGTGGTCGGAAATCGTCAAGTCAACTTCAACGAATATCGCCTCCTCGCGCTCAACGGATATCTGCGTTGGCGCGGCGCGGGCGTACATGACGGGCGCTTCATCTTCGGAGACTGCAGCCTCACCGCTCGCTGCAACATCTTCCGCTGCATTTGCGTTGCTGAATGCGCTGCCTGAAGCCGACTTTGCAACGGCGAGAACCTCCTCCGCGATAGCTGCGGCGCTTTGCATCTCCGCTGCCTCCGCTTCTCGTCTGACAGCAAGCAAAGCTCGCAGTTGACTATCCACTTTCTCGACAGTGCCCGGCATGTCAACCCACCAGTCCGTCGACCAGATGCGGACAATTTCCCAACCGAGTCCTCTCAGAACCTGCTCGCGCAGCTTATCGCGGTCACGAGCCGTCGCTGAGCGATGGTAGGTGGCGCCGTCGCACTCCACGCCTGCCAGATAGCGGCCAGGAGCATCGGGGTCCACCACGCCAAGGTCAATACGGAACGCCGATACGCCCACCTGAGGATGAACCGTCCAGCCCCTCTCCGCCAGCGCGACACAGACTGCCTTCTCAAACGGGCTATCGAAGTCGCCAATGCTGCCGGCAACTGCTTCACCCAAAGCGCGCGCTCCTCGCTCGGCAAACTCGAGGAAGTGCTTCAGGTCCCGAACACCCAGCGCCTGCGTTCGAGACAGGTCCATTTTTTCCGGCTTGAAGCTGCCAAATACACGCAGTTCCTGGCGGGCACGCGTGATGGCAACATTGAGACGCCGCTCCCCACCCTGCTGGTTCATCGGACCGAAGGTCATTGGCATCGTGCCATCAATGCCAGGGCCGTAGGTAATCGAGAAGTACATAATGTCCCGCTCGTCACCTTGAACGCTTTCCAAATTCTTGACGAACACCGGCTCAAGCGCTGACTCGGCAAAGTGCGGCTCGATTGACGGGTCCTTGCGACGCTCCTCGTCAAGGAGGTCTTCAATCAGGCGCTGCTGCTCGGTGTTGAACGTGACGACACCGACCGTCATCCTACTGTCGATGAATCCCGGGGATTTCAGTCTGCCGACCAAGTCGACCACAAGCGCCTTCGCCTCTGGTTTGTTGGTCCGGGCGCCGCCGCGCTCGTAATGGCCATCGGTCACGAGATTGAAGCTGACAGCCCTGTCGTTGGTGACAGGACTCGGGAATGTAACCAGATCGCCGCCGTAGTACCGGTAGTTCGAGAAGGCAATAAGGCTCTCGTGCCGGCTGCGGTAGTGCCACGACAGTTTCATCGTCGGCAGGTTCGCTCCGATACACTCTTCCAGGATGCTCTCGAGTTCCGCCTCGACATCCGTATCGTCGACGTCGGATTCCGCACGGTCGAAGAAGCTGGTCGGCGGCAGCTGCTTCGGGTCACCGACCATGATGACTTGGCGCGCCCGCGCCATCGCACCAATCGCATCCCAGACCGGAATCTGAGAAGCTTCGTCGAAGACCACGACGTCAAAGTCAGAGGTCTCTGCCGGTAGATACTGGGCAATCGACAGCGGGCTCATGAGCAGACAAGGAGTCAACCTGAGAATTGCACCAGAAGCCTTCGACATAAGTTCGCGCAACGGAAGATGTCGGGTCTTCTTCTGCATCTCATAACGCAGGAGTCCCCACTCGGAGCCCAATGCGACCCTCGCCGGTGAAGGAAGACCGGACGAAAGTTGCGCTCTGACCCAGGCCTGAGTCAGAGCAACGAACTGCTCATCAAGCTCGCGGAAATCCTGGATGCGTTTTTCGTGCTCGGCGGACACAAAGTTGCGCAGAACCTCGTCGCCATCAACGACAGCATTCAACCACCAGCGGCAGTAGTTGGTCTCAAAGACCGCCTTCACCTGCCCACGCTGAATGTTGCCGTCTTCGATACCGGAAACCAATGGGGCCAATCCGAGCGAAAGTGCGTGCTGACGGACTTTCCGCCAGGCGCACCAGAGTTTCAGCCGGTTAAGGTTTTGCACTACCTGCCGGGCGCTTTCCGCCACTTGCCCGGGAAGAAGCGAATGAAGGGGCGCGTGCTCTGAAGGTGCCAGCCCGCTGGCCGTGGCAAATTGAGCGACAACGTCATTAAACGACTGCAGCGCTTCGGCATATGTGCGCCCCATACCAGCAACGATGCCTGACGGCTCAAGCAGGATATTGCTATCACCAAGCAAAAGAGCCACGGGGGCTTTGACCGCCGCAAGCAGGTCAGGTGTATTCGCGAGGTTAGCCAGTGCGGCCGAAAGAGACTCGAAAAACTTCAGGGCCGGCTCGATGCCGTCAATCTTGGTTTGCAGACCGCTCCACAGACCGGACGTCTTACCTGACAGGTCCGCGAGCTCCTGAATTCGGGCATGCAGAGAAACCAATTCGCGCATGTCTCGAATGTTTGCAGCCGCCGTTGGGCCCGCGCGTCCAGACTCGATTACCGCAAATCCGTCGTCCGCCCAGTGGGTTTCTGCTCGCGCAGCAGAGAGCGCCATTTGAAATGGCACATATGCCTTCGCGACTAGAACATCTGTTTTGTAGCCGGCCCAGACGTGGCCCGTCTCGACTTCCAGATAGGCGAGACTCGCAATAATCTGCTCGATTTTTCGCAGCTCACGCATCCGCTCCAAGTCATCTCGAGCGGCATCGCCGCATTCCCCTCTGCTAACTGGGTCGAGGCCCACGTCATCCCAGTTCGCGCGACCACGAGCACGCTCGAGGGCCGTCTGGAATGACAGGAGTGCACGCGCTACATCAAGGTCGGTTTTGAGTCCAGTCCATACACTCGAAGTGAGCGAGAACAGGTCATCGTATTCCTTGATTTCGTTATTGAGAGCGTCGATTTGCGCGAGACACTCGATATCACCATCGATGTTCGGTTCAGCAGCGTTTCCGCCTGCAAGCTCCCTGAGCTTCTTCGCCAAGGAGCGCTTGCGGATCATGCTCATCGGCCAGCCCGAATCCTTGAGCTCACGCTGGTCGGACTGCAATTCGGCAATTGTCCGTGTCTGGATTCCTTCCTTGTATGGAATCGAAAGCTGGCCGAGGACGTCAAGCCGGGTGCGCAGCAGTTCAATACCTTTGGTGAGGCGAGCGCGCAGAGTTTCGCTCCAAGGCAAGGAAAGAGCCGCGTGCAATTCCGAATCGCGTTGCAACTGGCTAATACCGAGTCGCAAGTCATCGAGTGTCTGATTCGAGCAAGGTGTCGGCAGCGTGCCAAGCAGTTCCCGATACCGCCGCAACATTGGTGTTGCCTGACGCAATGCATCCGCAATAGCCTTTGCATCCGGACGAAGTGCGAAACGCCAGTCGTAACCAGACGCGGCCGGCAGCACTGCGGCGAGCATCCGCAGACCATCGCGTACTCGGGGGTCCAACGGCAGGTCCGGTAGCCCTATAGCCTGACACAGGTCAGCCGCTGCTTTCTCGAAGCGCGCCGCAAGGTCTGGTACTGCACGGGCAGCGTCGTCCAGCGCGGCCGCCCAAAGAGGCGACCATTCGGTCTGAGCCACATGCGCCAGCGGGGTTGACGTCAACTTCTCTTCACCGAATGCCTTGGCATTGACATCGAGCAGTTCGGCGGTTTCGCGAAGGCCCCGCATGGCTTCCATGTCATGCGCCTGGGTAGACGACCATGTCAGTCGGAGCGCTGGCAAGTCATGCCCGCCGACGACTCGACCGATTGCCTCATAAACGCTCAGGCCATTCGAGTGCCGATGGTGGAGTCGTTCAACATATCCATTTAGTTTGGACCTCAGTCCTTCAAGTCGGACCGCTTCTGCGTGCCATTGCTCGGGCGCGAGGACAGCGGACGCATCCCATGAAGTTTTCAACTGTTCAAGAACATCAGTCTTTCGTGCCTTGCTGGAATGAAGCTCGAGACAGAAATTCCCGAGGCCGACGTCCGCGAGGCGCCGGTAGACGACATCCAGCGCGGCCATCTTCTCGGAAACGAACAGAACGCGCTTGCGCTCGGCGAGGCACTGCGCAATGAGATTTGCAATCGTCTGGCTCTTTCCGGTGCCCGGTGGCCCAATCAGAACAAAATCCTTGCCTTTGCTGCCCGCGACCACCGCGGAAAGCTGCGACGAGTCTGCTGGTAGAGGGCAGAACGTCTCCTTCACTGGCAACTCAACGTCCAGCCGCCTGACATCAGGGAACTCCACCGTGCTCTGATACGAATCGCGCGGAGTATCGATGAGGTGTCGAACTACCGCGTTCTGTTTGAGCTGCTCGGTACGTTCGGTGAGGTCCCGCCACATCAAGTATTTGGCGAACGAGAACGAGGCCAGAACGACTTCTTCCACGACCTCCCAGCCCTTGATGTCCTTGATGGCATGGGACACCGTTTTCCAGATTCCGGCTACATCGAGGCCTGAGTCATCCTTGGGCAGCTCGACGTCGTTCACACCGAGTTCGAGCTCGAAGTCCTGACGCAGCATTTCAATGAGCGTCGGATTGAATCGGGCCTCTTCGTCGTAAAGCTTCAGACTGAAGCCAGAGCGCGCACTGCGACGCTCGAGTGTGACAGGTACGAGGATGAGAGGTGCACGATATTTCTTGTCGTCTTTGTCGTCGCGCGTCCACGATAGGAAGCCGAGTGCGAGGTACAGTGTATTCGAACCACCCTCCTGCAAGGTGGTCCGGGAATTCCGGAACAATTCAGTCAGGCGAGAATCCATCTCGTCCTGCGGCAACCCGATAAACACTTCCTTGCGCGTCAACGCGTCGAGAGCGTGCTGGCGTCGAATATGTTCGCGCTCGCGCGCCTCATGGATCGCCTGGCTGCGTGGGTCCGAACCATCCATGAGGTCAGGACGGGTCAGCAGCTTTAGCGCATGTCCCTCCGCCAGAACATCCTCAAGCAGTCCTGGCTCGGGCGCATCGAGCTTCAGGGACTTCTTTCCCGACTTGAAGCTCAGCAGATTGTTCCTGAGTGACAGGTCGAGGAGCCTTCGCTGCCAGCGTGTGAGACGGTCCTCCGGCCGCTCCTGCCCGTCGTCTGAATGTGCATCGTCGAGCTCCCCCAATGACTCGGGAGCATCCTCCCACCGCGGAGTCAGGTCGTCAGCTATCTCGGTGCCTGCTGTGCCTCGAACTACAGCGTTTTCACTAGCAAGCGGTTTGATGCGCTGCATCCGTGCGCGTCGAATATCAATTGCCAGCTCGAACTTCGGCTCTTCGTCTTCAGAGATGTGTTCCTCACCTTTTGCCGCAGTGAAACTGAAAGTCGGCAGCGGCCTCTGTGCAAGGAGGGTCGACTCGAACAGGACCATCTCTTTGAGCTTCACCCGCTTCCGCAGAGCGGTGATGTCGTCGATGACAGTGGTTGAGAACTCTTCAGGCTTCAGCCAGACGCCGGGAAAAGCGTGCCCCTGCTGGAAGACGAGAATTGGATTAAGGCCCGCCTGCTCCAATGCCGCGCAGACGAACAAAGCCAGGTCAAGACAGGTAGCGAGCCCAGATTCCGCAATCTGACTGGGCCCGCGCACTTTCTGTCCGTCCCGCTCGAAGCTCGCAGGAGGCACGGCATAGTCGAGTCCCATCGCACCAATTGCATTCCAGATAGCAGAAGCGAGTTCCCATGCGCGCCTTGCACCTTCCTGGTAGCCATTGATGCCGCCGGGCTTCCCCGCTTTGCGTAGCACCTCCGCAGCCTGCTTGAGCACACGTTCGACTGCCTGCTCGTTCGGCTGAACGAAGGCCGCGATCATGTCCGGCAGCGACGACAGGCCGCCCCACTGATTCCTTGGAAGAAGCTCCACTGTCTGCTCGGAAACAGCGACCTCGGCTGACTCTCGGTTTGGCGCAGTGAGTGTGAGCGTGACCACCGACCTTTCCGATTCAGTCAGGCGGCCAAGCAGCGGACCGTCGAGAGACAAATCAAGGTCCGTGATACGCAGGGTCTGCCCCGCCGCCAGATGGTCTAGGTGCCAAGTCTTGGGCTTGAGGAATGGTGGGTCAGAAATCGCGGTGAGCTTCAGGTCCCGGAATGCGTCTTCCGTTTCGTTAACTATGGAAAGCTCCCGCATCACGGGCACCGCGTTCTGGAAGTCCGCCAGATTGACCCGCCCAGCGACGGCCGCCTGAATCTGAACGCAATAAGGCATAGCCGATTCATCCGTCGGCTCAACAACCCCGGTATTCATCAATGGTCTCCAACGACAACTGGCCATTCGTCTAGACGTGCTGCCACGAATGCTCGCTTCCACGCGGAAAAATCCGTGCCAACCGTACTTTCTAATCCCCGTTCAAGCTGTACAGAAGCTGCCGCTTGGCGAATTCACCCGCGCGTCGCACAACAGTCATACCTCGGATGCGAACAGCAGGGAAATTAGGATACCAGCGGCAAGATGCATTACAAGGACAATAAATGTCACCAGAATGCTGAAAGCAATAAAATCGATGCCAAGCTTATCTGATGGCTGCGCGGAGCGGTGTTGGTCCAGCCGCCTTATCTTGCTTCATCGCCAACCCAGTCCCTGACATCGTCTGCGTTTCTCCGAAGCAGGCAATTATTACTAGGGATATGTGGCTATCGACCCATCACAATGGACAACGGTCGTCCATCTTGTGCGCAGCGATGGAATTCATCTCCGAGCGCGTAAAACACACCGCCATCTAGGTTACAGAACGTTGCAGCATCAACGTTCGGCGAGGGTTTCTTGATTTCGCTGCATTCATTGCGCCAACTGCAGTCAATCACAAGCGTAGCGGAGGCGGCGCCCTGGCTCGACATCAATACTGGACGCTGTACCAGAATGCGAGGTCTTGGCAACCTCCGCGCATCATAGACGTGCGCCAGGGGGCGAAGGAAGGGCCCGGCGCGAGGGCGCCGACATGCGCCTTCACAGCTAAAAAGCCGGCCTGCGCGCCGGCTTTTTCACGCCCATTCGCGGCTGCACGCCGCGAACAAAGCTTTTCTCGATAAAGCGAAATGCGTCCCGTCGGGAGTCGAGCATAACGGGCCCAGTGGCCATTTTATGCTTAACGGCACAAAGAAACTGAGGCGATCGTGGGAAAGAAAAAATGGTGGGCCCGGCGGGGTTCGAACCCGCGACCAATCGATTATGAGTCGACTGCTCTAACCGCTGAGCTACAAGCCCTGATGAGAAACCGAAGGGGATGCTACCTGTCGCTCCGGCAACGAAGCCGGGCCGGCATTGTAACAACAAAGACGACAGAGGAGACAAACGCCACCGGCATCACGTGGATAGCGGCGGCGTTCGCAAGTGAGGCGCTGGAAATCAGTTCCCTTCGAGGAACGACTTCAGCTTGTCGGAACGGCTCGGGTGACGCAGCTTGCGCAGCGCCTTGGCCTCGATCTGACGGATCCGCTCACGCGTGACGTCGAACTGCTTGCCGACTTCCTCGAGCGTGTGATCGGTGCTCATCTCGATACCGAAGCGCATCCGCAGCACCTTCGCCTCACGCGGCGTCAGCGAATCGAGCACGTCCTTCACGACGTCGCGCATGCTTGCGTGCAGCGCGGCATCCGCCGGCGCGACCGTGTTGTTGTCCTCGATGAAGTCGCCGAGATGGGAATCGTCGTCGTCACCGATCGGCGTTTCCATCGAGATCGGCTCCTTCGCGATCTTCATGATCTTGCGGATCTTGTCTTCCGGCATCTCCATCTTCTCGGCGAGCGTTGCCGGATCCGGCTCGAGACCGGTTTCCTGCAGGATCTGCCGCGAGATGCGGTTCATCTTGTTGATCGTCTCGATCATGTGAACCGGAATACGGATCGTGCGCGCCTGGTCCGCGATCGAACGCGTGATGGCCTGACGGATCCACCACGTCGCATAGGTCGAGAACTTGTAGCCACGACGGTATTCGAACTTGTCCACCGCCTTCATCAGGCCGATGTTGCCTTCCTGGATCAGGTCGAGGAACTGCAGGCCGCGGTTCGTGTACTTCTTCGCGATCGAGATCACGAGACGCAGGTTCGCCTCGGTCATTTCACGCTTCGCCTGACGCGCCTTCAGTTCGCCGGCCGCCATCTGGCGGTTGGTTTCCTTCAGGTCCTTCAGCGGCAGCACGACGCGCGCCTGCAGGTCGAGCAGACGCTGCTGCTGTTCGCGGATCGCCGGGATGTTACGCGACAGCACCGCGCTGTACGAATGCCCCTCGGCCGCGATCTTCTCGGCCCAGTCGAGGTCCGTCTCGCTGCCCGGGAAGCGCGCGATGAATTCCGAACGCGGCATGCCGCACTTGTCGACGACGATGTGCAGGATCTGGCGTTCGACCTGACGCACTTCGTCCACTTGCGCACGCAGCGTGTCGCACAGACGCTCGACGGTACGCGCGGTGAAGCGGATCGTCATCAGTTCGGTCTGGATCGTTTCCTGCGCCTTCAGGTAGGACTTCGACTTGTAGCCCTCCTTCTCGAACGCGCGGCGCATCTTGTCGAACCACTCGCTGATCTGCGAGAACTTGTCGAGCGAAGCACGCTTGAGGGCTTCGAGCTGGGCGGCGTTGGCGGTTGCCTGTGCGGCGCCGTCATCGTCCTCCTCTTCCTCTTCTTCCTCTTCCTCTTCGGCTTCCTCGTCCTCGTTCTCGATCGCTTCGGCTTCCTTCGCGGAGAAACCGTCCGTATCGGCGGAGTCCGAAGCATTCGGATCGAGCAGGCCGTCGACGAGTTCGTCGACGCGGATCTCTTCGTTCGCGACGCGCTCGGCCATCGCGAGGATGTCGGCGATCGTCGTCGGGCACGCGGAAATTGCCATCACCATGTGGCGCAGGCCGTCCTCGATCCGCTTCGCGATCTCGATTTCGCCTTCGCGCGTGAGCAGCTCGACCGTGCCCATCTCGCGCATGTACATCCGGACCGGATCGGTCGTGCGGCCGAATTCCGAATCGACGGTCGACAGCGCGACTTCCGCTTCTTCCTCGACTTCATCGTCCGACGACGCGGCCGGCGCGTTGTCGTTCAGGAGCAGCGTTTCCGCGTCCGGTGCCTGCTCGTATACGGCCACGCCCATGTCGTTGAACGTGCCGATGATGCCTTCGAGGGCTTCTGTCTCGGTGAAGTTGTCCGGCAGGTGGTCGTTGATTTCGGCATACGTGAGGAAGCCGCGCTCCTTGCCGAGCTTGATCAGCGCGCGCAGCTTCACGCGGCGCTCTTCGAGCTCCTCGGCCGTGCCGGGCGTGCTCGTCGCGAACGCTTCCTTCAGCAGCGCCTTTTCCTTGGCGCGACGATCGCGCACCTTGGATTTGCCCGGAGCAGCCGCGGGTGCGGGCTGCTCGTCGCTCTGATTTGCGTCGTCATCGACGGATACTTCGTTCAGCTTTTTGGTCATGGAGTTCGCCGTACCGGCTATATCGACTCGCGGCTGCTGGACGACAGCCGGTTGAACCGTGGGTGCATGAGTAGTACGTACTGCCGTTTCGTCCGCGGCGGCAGTCGTGTCCCTTGCGCTTTTCGCACTTGCCCGCTTCGCCGCCGGCTTGGCCGGCCCGGAGTCGGGTCTGGCGGCAGCCCGTGTTCTGGCTGCCGACGCCGGCGCAGCCTGAGCAGTGCCGGCCGCGGTTTTCTTTCCCGCAGGGGCTGACGTGGCCGAAGACGTTGTCCTGGTGGAAGAAGCAGACTTGGCCGCAGTGACCTTCGTGGTCGGCTCCGTCGAGCCCTTGCCCGTTGCTTTCTTTCCGCCTGTCGTCTTTGCCATCGCGATTCTCGCCTCTGCTTGGAAAACAAACCGCTGGAAACCTTATATTATAGCACGCTGGGGAGCCCTCTCCTGGCGCCCCGGCCGCCTACAGCCCGAGCCGACGCTTCATGTCGGTTCGCTGCTGGTTCAATTCCGTCAATTCGGCCAGTTCCTCGGGTGTGAAGGTGGATTGCCGCGCCAGCCGATCGAGCCGGTCGCAGCATGCGTCGTAACGCATCTTGAGCACCGCGGCCTGCAGCTCCTCGCCCGCGATCCGCTCCTGTTCACGCTGCCGCTCAGGCACCGTCTCGTCTTCCGGATTCTGTAACAGCAAGTCGCGGACGTTTTCATCATAGTCCAGAATTTCGCGGAAGATTTCCTCGTAAGTCGCCCCGTTCGAGGATGTGCGCAGCACGTCCGACAGCAACCGGAACTCCGCGCCGTCGCCCAGCGCACGCGCATGCTCGACGACTTCGGCGAACAGCTCGCCGATGCGCGGCAGCGCGCGCAGGGTCGCAAGTTGCTCGTCGTCGAGCTGCGACGCGATACGCGGATGCATCACGAGCGTACGCAACGCCCGCTTTTCGCTGTCCGTCACGCGCCGCCGCTCGCTGCGCGGGGGCGCGTGGCGCGCCGGCGCGGCAATGCGTGCATCGACATCCGACAGCGCCGCGACTTCCTCGAACGGGATATCGAGACGATCGGCGAACATGTGCATGATCTGCGCGCGCAGCGCGTTAGCAGGCAGCGCCTGCAGCAGCGGCTTCGCGTCGAACAGCGCCTTCGCGCGACCTTCCGGTTGATCGAGCGCCTTGCCGGCAATTGCCTCGTTCAACAGAAATTGCGACAGCGGCATCGCGCGTTCGACCTGCTCGGAGAACGCTTGCGCGCCGAATTCGCGTACGTAGCTGTCCGGATCATGTTCGGACGGCAGGAAAAGGAATCGGATCGTCCGGTTGTCCGCCGCATGCGGCAGGCACGCCTCGAGCGCGCGGCGCGCCGCACGCCGGCCGGCCGAGTCGCCGTCGAAGCTGAAAATGACCGTATCGGTCTGGCGCAGCAACTTCTGCACGTGGATCGGCGTACACGCCGTGCCGAGCGTCGCGACCGCGTTCGGGAAGCCGAGCTGCGCGAGCGCGACGACGTCCATGTAGCCCTCGACCACCAGCACGTACTTGCGCTCGCGGATCGCGAGGCGCGCCTCGAACAGCCCGTACAGTTCGCTACCCTTGTTGAACAGCGGCGTTTCGGGGGAATTCAGGTACTTCGGCTCGCCGCTGCCGAGCACGCGGCCGCCGAACCCGATCACCTGCCCCTTCACGTTGCGGATCGGGAACATGATCCGCTCGCGGAACCGGTCGTAGCGTCGCGCGACGCCTTGCGCGTCGGTTTTTTCGCTGACGATCACGAGCCCCGATTCGACGAGCGACTCGTCGCGGTAGTCGGGGAACGCGGTTTCGAGGTTCTGCCAGCCGTCCGGCGCATAGCCGAGGCCGAAGCGCGCGGCGATCTCGCCGGTCAGGCCCCGGTTCTTCAGGTACTGGATCGCGACGGTCGCGCCACGCAACTGCTTGCGATAGTAGTCGCACGCGACGGACATCACGTCGGACAGCGCCGTCGCGACCGATTTCGACACGGGTGCCGGATAGTCGCCACCGCCCCCACCGCCGCCGCGCATCGACGGCTCGTGCGGCACGGTCAGCCCGACGGATTGCGCGAGTTCCTGCACGGCTTCGGGGAACGTGAGCCCCGCGTGCTCCATCAGGAAGCCGATCGCCGTGCCGTGCGCGCCGCAGCCGAAGCAGTGATAGAACTGCTTGGTCGGGCTGACGGTAAACGACGGGCTCTTCTCGTTATGGAACGGGCACAGCCCCATGAAGTTGGCGCCGCCCTTCTTGAGCTGCACGTACCGGCCCACCACGTCGACGATATCGACGCGGTTCAGTAAATCCTGCAGGAACGAATGCGGAATCACCGTGGGATAGAGCGAAAAAAGGACAATACGATGCCCCGGCGCACGCGCATGCGACGCGCCGGGAAGCGGGTTTTACTTCGACAGCGCGGCCTTGACCTGCGCGGAGACAGCGGTCATGTCGGCCCGGCCGGCGAGCTTGCCCTTCAGCACGCCCATCACCTTGCCCATGTCCTGCGGGCCGGCTGCGCCCGTCGCCGCGACCGCGGCCTGGACTTCGGCGGCCACTTCCGCGTCCGACAGTTGCGCGGGCATGTAGGCGCCCAGCACGGTCAGTTCGGCCTGCTCCTTCGCAACGAGATCGTCGCGGCCGGCGGCCTGGAACTGGCTGATCGAGTCCTTGCGCTGCTTGATCATCTTGTCGATCACGGCGGTGATGCCCGCGTCGTCGAGGGTCACCTGATCATCGATCTCGCGCTGCTTGATCGCGGCCAGCAGCAGGCGAACCGTCGCCAGACGCTCGCTTTCCTTCGCGCGCATCGCGGCCTTCATGTCTTCGCTGATCTGCTCTTTCAAACTCATCTTGCACCCGGGATGGAAACGTGACTTCGACGCCCGTGAATGGACGTCAACACAAAAACCCGCTTGGGACTATGTCTCAAGCGGGTTGCTCGAATCCGGCATCGGCGACTCGCAGCCCCTGATCGACACCGATCGTGCGGAGGTCGCCGGTGCGCCGCTCAGTGAACCGCGCGGCGCTCAATCGTTCAGTACAGCTTCTTCGGCAGCGTCTGGCTGCGAATCCGCTTGTAGTGACGCTTCACTGCTGCAGCCTTCTTGCGCTTGCGCTCGGCGGTCGGTTTTTCGAAGAATTCCCGCGCACGAAGCTCGGTCAGCAGACCGTTCTTCTCGATCGTGCGCTTGAAGCGACGCATGGCGACTTCGAACGGCTCGTTTTCTTTAACGCGAATGATCGTCATGATCCGACACGAATAAAGGTTTGCAGGGAAGATTTACGAGTATAGCAGAGCGTCGCACAAAGGCCTAAGGGCCGGGTCCCATCAACGGCGGCCCTGCGCGGCCCTCTCAGACGCCGCGCGCAAACTCCGCCGCCGCCTGCCCGGCCGCCGTGCCGGACGCCCACGCCCACTGGAAGTTGTAGCCGCCGAGCCAGCCCGTCACGTCCACCGCCTCGCCGATGAAGAACAGCCCCGGCACCCGCGCGCTCATCATCGTGGCCGACGACAGTTCGCGCGTATCGACGCCGCCCTTCGTGACCTCGGCTTTCTTGTAGCCCTCGGTGCCGTTCGGCGTCAGCGTCCAGCCGGACAGCGCGTCGCCGATCTGGCGCAGCGTCTTGTCGGGCAGGTCCGCGAGCCGGGCGTCGGCCGCGACGCGATGCGTGTCGAGCCAGACGTGCGCGAGGCGCGACGGCACCCAGTCCGCGAGCAGCGAGCCGATCTGACGCTTCGACGTGCGCTTCGCGTCGAGCAGGTCGGCCACCGCGTCGCGCTGCGGCAGCAGGTCGATGCGGATCGGGTCGCCGGGCTGCCAGTAACTGGAGATCTGCAGGATGCCGGGGCCCGACAGGCCGCGATGGGTCAGCAGCAGATCCTCGACGAATTCGCCGCCGCGTTTCTTGTCGCCCGTCGACACGCGCACTTCGAGCGACACGCCGGACAGCGCCGCGAACGGCTCCCAGTCGTGCTGCGCGAACGTGAGCGGCACGAGCGCGGGCCGCGTATCGATCAGCTTGTGGCCGAACTGCTTCGCGACCCGATAGCCGAAGTCGGTCGCGCCGATCTTCGGGATCGACAGGCCGCCCGTCGCGACGATCAGCGCGTGTGCGCGGATCGGCCCCGCCTGCTGCGTGTCGAGCGTGAAGCCGTCGGCTGCATGGCGCACCGCGTCGACGACCACCGGGCGGCGCCAGGCGATGCCGCCCGCGTCGCATTCGTGCTTCAGCATGTCGATGATCGCGTCGCTGCCGTGGTCGCAGAAGAGCTGCCCCTTGTGCTTTTCGTGCCAGGTGATGTGATGGCGCTTGAGCAGCCCGAGGAAGTCGCGCGGCGTGTAACGGGCGAGCGCCGAGCGCGCGAAATGCGGATTCGACGACAGGTAGTTGTCGGGGCCTGCGTAGAGATTCGTGAAGTTGCAGCGGCCGCCGCCCGAGATGCGGATTTTCTCGGCGAGCCGCGGCGCGTGGTCGATCAGCACGACGCGGCGGCCGAGCTGCCCGGCGACCGCGGCGCTCATCATCCCGGCGGCGCCCGCGCCGATCACGGCGATGTCATAAGTTTCCATGGCGCGGATTGTACCCGTCCGGCCTTCGGCCCGGGCCGCCCGCGGCGGCGACAGGCTCCCGCCTGCTATAATTTCCGGTTACGTCGACCTACCTGCGGCGCGCTCGACAACGCGCGCCCCCGCCCTTACCCATGCTCGTCCTCGGCATCGAAAGCTCCTGCGATGAAACCGGCCTCGCGCTCTACGACACGCAGCGCGGCCTGCTCGCGCACGCGCTTCATTCGCAGATCGCGATGCACCGCGAATACGGTGGCGTCGTGCCGGAGCTCGCGTCGCGCGATCACATCCGCCGCGCGCTGCCGCTGCTCGAGGAAGTGATGGCGCAAAGCGGCACGCACCGCGACGACATCGACGCGATCGCGTTCACGCAAGGCCCCGGCCTCGCCGGCGCGCTGCTGGTCGGCGCGAGCATTGCGAATGCGCTCGCGCTTGCATGGAACAAGCCGACCGTCGGCATTCATCACCTCGAAGGCCATCTGCTGTCGCCGCTGCTCGTCGACGAGCCGCCGCCGTTCCCGTTCATCGCGCTGCTGGTGTCGGGCGGCCATACGCAACTGATGCGCGTGACCGACGTCGGCGTGTACGAGACGCTCGGCGAGACGCTCGACGACGCGGCCGGCGAAGCGTTCGACAAGACGGCGAAGCTGATCGGCCTCGGCTATCCGGGCGGCCCGGAAGTGTCGAAGCTCGCGGAAACGGGCACGCCGGGTGCGGTCGTGCTGCCGCGCCCGATGCTGCATTCGGGCGACCTCGACTTCAGCTTCAGCGGCCTGAAGACGGCCGTGCTCACGCAGATGAAGAAATTCGAGGCGGCGAAGCTGGAAGGCGAAGCGCTCGAGCGCGCGAAGGCCGACCTCGCGCGCGGCTTCGTCGACGCGGCCGTCGACGTGCTCGTCGCGAAGTCGCTCGCCGCGCTCAAGCAGACGAAACTCAAGCGCCTGGTGGTCGCGGGCGGCGTCGGCGCGAACCGCCAGTTGCGCGCGGCGCTGTCGGCCGCAGCGGCCAAGCGCGGCTTCGACGTGCACTATCCCGATCTCGCGCTCTGCACCGACAACGGCGCGATGATCGCGCTCGCCGGCGCATTGCGGCTCGGCCGCTGGCCCGAACAGGCGAACGCCGACTACGCGTTCACGGTGAAGCCGCGCTGGGATCTCGCGTCGCTCGCACGCTGATTCGCGCCACCCGACACCTGCGCGCCGGCACACGCTGGAAAACAAAATGGCCGCTCGACGAGCGGCCATTTTTCATTGCAGCGACAAAACGATGCAGCGTTACGCGGCGTGCCGCTTGTCGCGCTCGATCAGCGCATACGCGCTGTGATTGTGGATCGACTCGAAGTTCTCGGCTTCGAGCACGTATGCAACCACGCGCTCGTCCGCATCGAGACGCTGCGCGACGTCGCGCACCAGATCCTCGACGAACTTCGGGTTTTCGTACGCACGCTCCGTGACGAACTTCTCGTCCGGACGCTTCAGCAAGCCCCACAGCTCGCACGATGCCTCTTCTTCCGCGATGCGGATCAGCGCCTCGACCGGCAGGTCGGCCGCGAGCTCGGCGTCGATCGTCACGTGCGAGCGCTGGTTGTGCGCACCGTACTGCGAGATCTTCTTCGAGCACGGGCACAGGCTCGTCACCGGCACGAGCACCTTCAGGAACAGGCGCGTTTCGCCATTGCGGCTTTCGCCCGCGAGCGTCACTTCATAGTCGAGCAGGCTCTGCACGCCCGACACCGGCGCCGTCTTGTTCACGAAGTACGGGAACGTGACCTCGATGCGGCCGGCCTCGGCTTCCAGCCTGACGAGCATCGACGCGAGCATCGCGCGGAAGCGCTCGACCGTCAGCGGCTCGCGGCTCTCTTCGAGCAGAGCGACGAAGCGCGACATGTGCGTACCCTTCTGATCGGCAGGCAGATGCACGTCGAGATTCCAGACGCCGACGGTCGGCTGCACGTCGCCGCTTTCGGTGCGCACCGTCAACGGATGCCGGACCGCCTTCACGCCCACGCGCTGAATCGGAATCTGGCGGGTATCCACCGTGCTCTGCACGTCGGGCATCACGAAGGCGGGATTCATCTGGTTCATCTTGTTCAATCCTTGTAAGCCGCGCGTTCGACGACGCGCACGCCGCGTCACGCGGCAGCCGGAAAAGCAACATGGGCCCGCAGGCCCATGTTTTCCGCATCAATGTAGACCGGTTGCGCCAGTCGCGCCGACGCCGCCCGCAGGCGGTGCCAGCTTACGCGACGCGCTTCGCCTGATCGGCGACGTCGGCCGCCGGGCGCAGGAAGCGTTCGCGAATCGATTTCGCGATGCCCGCGCCGTCGAGGCCGCATTGCGCCAGCAGCTTCGCAGGGTCGCCGTGATCGATGAACTGGTCAGGGAGGCCCAATTGTATTACGGGTCGGATAACCCCACTCTCCATCAGGGCTTCGACGCAGGCCGAACCCGCGCCGCCCATCACGCAGCCTTCCTCGACCGTGACGAGGTAGTCGTGCGTCTCGGCGAGTTCACGCACGAGCGCTGCATCGACCGGCTTCACGAAGCGCATGTTCGCGACCGTCGCGTCGAGCTCCTCGCCCGCCGCGAGCGACGGCGCGACCATCGTGCCGAATGCGAGAATCGCGACGCGCTTGCCTTCCGGCTGCGACGTACGGCGACGCACTTCGCCCTTGCCGAGCGGGATCTCGGTGAATTCCTTCACCGTCGCCACGCCCGTGCCCGCGCCGCGCGGATAACGCACCGCGGTCGGGTTCGGCTGCTGAAGCGCCGTGTGCAGCATCTGGCGGCACTCGTTCTCGTCGGACGCGGCCATGATCGTCATGTTCGGGATGCAGCGCATGAACGCGAGATCGTACGCGCCCGCGTGCGTCGCACCGTCGGCGCCGACGAGGCCCGCGCGGTCGATCGCGAACACGACCGGCAGGTTCTGCAGCGCGACGTCGTGGATCAGCTGGTCGTACGCACGCTGCAGGAACGTCGAGTAGATCGCGACGACGGGCTTCAGCCCTTCGGTCGCGAGGCCGCCTGCGAACGTCACCGCGTGCTGCTCGGCGATACCGACGTCGTAGTAGCGATCCTTGAAGCGCTTCTCGAACTCGACCATGCCCGAGCCTTCGCGCATTGCCGGCGTGATGCCGACGACGCGCGAATCGCGCTCGGCTTCGTCGCACAGCCATTCGCCGAACACCTGCGTGTAGGTCTTCTTCGCGGGCGTGGGCGACGGCTTGATACCTTCGGCCGGGTTGAACTTGCCGGGGCCGTGATAGAGCACGGGATCCGCTTCGGCGAGCTTGTAGCCCTGGCCTTTCTTCGTCACCACGTGCAGGAATTGCGGGCCGCGCAGCTCGCGAATGTTCTGCAGCGTCGGGATCAGCGAATCGAGATCGTGACCGTCGATCGGGCCGATGTAGTTGAAACCGAACTCTTCGAACAGCGTAGCCGGCACGACCATGCCCTTCGCGTGCTCCTCGAGCTTGCGCGCGAGTTCGAGCACCGGCGGTGCCACGCTCAGCACGCGCTCGACGCCAGCACGCGCGGCCGCGTAGAAGCGGCCCGACATCAGGCGCGCGAGATGGCGGTTCAGCGCGCCCACCGGCGGCGAAATCGACATGTCGTTGTCGTTGAGGATCACGAGCAGTTTCGCATCCTCCGACACGCCCGCGTTGTTCATCGCCTCGAACGCCATGCCGGCCGTCATCGCGCCGTCGCCGATCACCGCGATCGAGAAGCGGTCGTCGCCGTTCAGCTGGCTGCCGATCGCCATCCCGAGCGCCGCCGAAATCGACGTGCTCGAATGCGCGGTGCCGAACGTGTCGTATTCGGACTCGCTGCGGCGCGGGAAACCCGAGATGCCGTCGTACTGGCGCAGCGAATGCATCTGGTCGCGGCGACCCGTCAGGATCTTGTGCGGGTAGGTCTGGTGCCCCACGTCCCAGACGATCCGGTCGTTCGGCGTGTTGAACACGTAGTGCAACGCGATCGTCAGCTCGACCGTCCCGAGGTTGGACGACAAATGGCCGCCCGTCTTCGACACGCTGTCGAGCACGAACGCGCGCAGTTCATCCGCGAGCGGTTGGAGTTGGCGACGATCGAGGCGGCGCAGATCCGCCGGGTCGTCGATGGTTTTCAGCAAGTCGTACATCGTCGTTCCATTGTAGGAAATCAAACGCGCCCGCATTCTATTGCACGCACCGTAAGCGTGTGCGCAGCGGCGGGCTTCGCGTCAGCTGACCCGGTTCACCACCAGGTCGGCAAGTTCGGCGAGACGCTGTGCGCGTGCGCCGAACGGTTTCAGCGCATCGTGTGCTTCCGCGCGCAGCTGGGCTGCGAGCTCACGCGATGCGTCGAGGCCGAGGATCGATACGTAGGTCGGCTTGTCGTTTGCCGCATCCTTGCCGGCCGTCTTGCCGAGCGTCGCCGAATCGGTCGTGACGTCGAGAATGTCGTCGACGACCTGGAAGGCCAAGCCCACGGCCGCTGCGTAGACGTCGAGCGCGGCCAGCGTTTCCGCCGACGGCGTGTCGCCGGCCAGCGCGCCCATCCGCACGGCCGCGCGCAGCAGCGCACCCGTCTTCATCCGGTGCATCTTCTCGAGCTGCTCGCGCGTCAGCTTCAGGCCGACGCTCGCCAGGTCGATCGCCTGCCCGCCGGCCATGCCGATCGAGCCGCTCGCGAGCGCCAGCTCGCGCACGAGCGCGGCCTGCTGCACCGGCGACAGCGCATCGACGTCGGTCAGCGCGACGAATGCCTGCGACTGCAGCGCGTCGCCGACCAGCAACGCCGTCGGCTCGTCGTACTGCACGTGCACGGTCGGCTTGCCGCGACGCAGCGCGTCGTCGTCCATGCACGGCATGTCGTCGTGCACGAGCGAATAGACGTGGATCATCTCCAGCGCCGCCGCCGCCGCATTGCGCGCCGCTTCCGTCGCACCGGTCAGTTCGCCTGCTGCATGGCACAGCAGCGGGCGAACGCGCTTGCCGCCGCCGAGGACCGCGTAGCGCATCGCTTCGTGGAGTTGCGTGGGCACCACGTTTTCGGCCGGCAAATAGTGGCCCAGTGCGTCCTCGACACGGTCAAGCACGGACCGCATCCATTGTTCGAATGTCATAGATCGTCGTCTTCGCCGTCCGTGGCGGCCGTTCCGGACGAAAGCGGCTTCAGCGTCGCGCCGTCGAGCACGCGAACCTGCTGTTCCACTTTCTCGAGCTGCTGTTGGCAAAACGCAACGAGGTTCGCGCCGCGGCGATACGCGGCGAGCGAATCCTCGAGGCTCAACGCGCCGCCTTCCATCCGGGCAACCAGCGTCTCGAGTTCCGCGAGCGCCATTTCGTAATTGTCCGGCAACGGTTCGGTGCCATTGTCGGGCGGCGTGGCGCCTGGGGATGCGGTTTTCGCCATGGACGAGGGTGTCAAATTTCAAAACAAGTCGGACATTCTACGGCAAAAGAGAATTCTCCGATCTGCCGACTTGGCCGGCCCGGCACAATTCCGGCCCCATCTTCGACGCACAGTGTGCGCCTTCCGATTGTCTCCCGACAAAAAATTGACACAAATCAGGCACTTAATCCTAGCCTTGCGGGGCGAACCGGGTATAATTGTCCGTTTCCCTAAATCGATTTTTCGATGGTTGGGTTGTTCACTGCTTTCACGCTAACACCGGGAGTGGGAATGTCCAATCTGAGCGACGCGCTTCAGTTGAAGTCGGCTCACAGCCAGCTTCCAGTCACTGCATATTTCGATGAGGCGCTACTCGAGCGCGAGATCGAAACCCTCTTCAAGAAAGGACCTCGTTACGTCGGGCACGAGTTGATGGTGCCCGAGGCGGGGGATTATTTCGCGCTGCCGTCCGAGCAGGAAGGCCGCGTGCTGGTCCGCAACCAGACGAACCAGATCGAACTGCTGTCGAACGTGTGCCGGCACCGGCAAGCGATCATGCTCAACGGGCGCGGCCATGCGCAGAACATCGTGTGCCCGCTGCACCGCTGGACGTACGATCTGGAAGGCCAGTTGCTCGGCGCCCCGCACTTCCCCGACAAACCGTGCCTGAATCTCGGCAAGAGCCCGCTGCAGAACTGGCAGGGGCTGCTGTTCGAGGCCGAAGGCCGCAACGTCGCGCGCGATCTCGAGAACCTCGGCACGAAGCATCACTTCGACTTCTCCGAATACCAGTTCGATCACGTCGAAGTGCACGAGTGCGATTACAACTGGAAGACGTTCATCGAGGTCTACCTCGAGGATTACCACGTCGCCCCGTTCCACCCGGGTCTCGGCAGTTTCGTGTCGTGCGACGATCTCAAGTGGGAGTTCGGCGACTGGTACAGCGTGCAGACGGTCGGCGTGCACAACGCGCTCGCGAAACCGGGCAGCGCGACCTACCAGAAGTGGCACGAGCAGGTGCTCAAGTTCCGCAACGGCGTGCCGCCGGAATTCGGCGCGATCTGGATGGTCTACTACCCGGGCCTGATGATCGAGTGGTATCCGCACGTGCTCGTCGTGTCGTGGCTGATTCCGCGCGGCCCGCAGAAGACGACCAACATCGTCGAGTTCTACTACCCCGAGGAAATCGCGCTGTTCGAGCGCGAGTTCGTCGAAGCCGAGCGCGCCGCCTACATGGAGACGGCCGTCGAGGACGACGAAATCGCGATGCGGATGGACGCCGGCCGCCGTGCACTGATGGCACGCGGCGAATCGCAGGTCGGCCCGTACCAGAGCCCGATGGAAGACGGCATGCAGCACTTCCACGAGTTCCTGCGCCGCCATCTCGGCGATCTCTGAACGTGCGCGGCGCGCTCGGCGCCGCATCGCATTCGGCATATGAAAAGACGGGTTTCGGCCCGTCTTTTTTTGTTTAGACTTGGAGTATCAGGCCAGTTCGCACTCCAGGGAGCCGTCATGCCACACACCCACTACACCACGCTCATCTCCGCAGCCAATCTCGCCGAACGTCTGGCCGCGGCGCCGGGCAGCGTCGCCGTATTCGACTGCCGCTTCGATCTCGCCGATCCGGCCGCGGGCGAAGCCGCCTATGCGGCCGGGCACATCCCCGGCGCGCAGTATCTTCATCTCGACCGCGACCTGTCCGGCCGCAAGACCGGCACCAACGGCCGCCATCCGCTGCCGACCCGCGACGCATTCGCGACGCTGATGGCCAGCCGCGGCGTCAAGCAGGGCCAGCAGGTGGTCGCGTATGACGCACACGGCGGCGCCTATGCGGCGCGCCTGTGGTGGCTGCTGCGCTGGCTCGGGCACGACTCGATCGCGGTGCTCGACGGCGGCCTGCAGGCATGGGAAGCGGCCGGCCAGCCGTTGACCACCGACGTGCCGCACCCGTCCGCCGGCGACTTCCGGGCGGCAGCGCCGCTCGAATCGACGGTCGACGCGGCAGCCGTGCTCGCGAACGTGACGTCGGCCCAGCGCGTCGTGATCGATGCGCGCGCGCCCGACCGCTATCGCGGTGAAAACGAAACGATCGATCGTGTCGGCGGCCATATCCCCGGCGCACGCAACCGGTTCTTCAAGGACAACCTGAACGCCGACGGCCGCTTCAAGACCGGCCACGAACTGCGCGAGACGTTCACCACGCTGCTGGCCGGCACCGAACCGAACAGCGTGATCCTGCAATGCGGCTCCGGCGTGACCGCATGCCACAACGCACTCGCGCTCGAAGTCGCGGGGCTGCATGGCGCATCGCTGTATCCGGGCTCGTGGAGCGAATGGAGCGCCGATCCGTCGCGGCCGATCGCGACCGGCCCGACGCCGTAAAACACCGGCACTGCGCAAGATGACGCGGCGGCATTTGCCGCCGCTTGTCGTTTACATCACGCCGTACTTGTGGAACCACTCGATCGCGCGCTTCCAGCCGTCCTCGGCATCGCCCTTCACGTAACTCGGCCGGTAATCCGCGAAGAATGCGTGACCGGCATCCGGATACACAACGATCTCGGATTGGCGCGCGAGCTTCGAATCGCTCGCCTGGATTGCCTTGCGCATGTCGGCCAGCGACGCCTGCGTGATGTTCGCATCCTTCTCGCCGTACAGCCCGAGCACCGGCACCTTCAGCAACGCCGCATGATCGACCGGATTGAACGGCGTCATCTCGTCGGTCTTGCCCTCGACGAATCCATACCACGCCACGGCCGCACGCACGTGCGGATTGTGCTCCACATACAGCCACGCCTGACGACCGCCCCAGCAAAACCCCGTCACACCGAGACGCGACAGGTCGCCGCCGTTCTTGCCAGCCCACGCGACGGTCGCATCGAGATCCTCGGTGACCTGGCGGTCCGGCACCTTGCTGACGATGTTGTCGACGAGCGCCTGGATCGTCGGGTACTTCGACGCATTGCCCTGGCGCGCGAACAGGTCCGGCGCGATCGCGAGATAGCCGAGTTTCGCGAAGCGACGGCAGACGTCGGCGATATGCTCGTGCACGCCAAAGATCTCGTGGATCACGATGATGACCGGCAGGTTCGTCTTGTCGACCGGCTGCGCGCGATACGCGGGGATGCTCGCGTCGCCCGAGCGGATCTCGATGGTGTCGACGTCCAGCCCGGCGCTGTCGGTCGTGATGGTCTGCGCCGACACGGGCAGCACGGCCGCCGCGAAAGTGCCGCCCAGCGCGGCCTGCATGAACTTGCGGCGCGAGAACGGAACGTGGGGAACCAGGCTGTCGACTTCGGGTTTCAACATGAATGCACTCCTCGATTGGGGCGCCACCGTCACGGCCACGGATCCGACCTGACGGGGCATCGCGCCGGCGGACGGCGCGGATGTCGCGGCGGGTTGGCACACCGCCGCAAGCGGAAACTCGCACAAGATGCCCAATAATCCGTTGTCGCGTCAACTGTCAGATGTGTAAGACTCGATTACGACGGTGCGATCCCGTCACATCGATCGCGGTGTCGATGGCCGCCAGCCAAGCCTCCCGCCCAGGTGCGGTATGCGCGCAACGAACGCCGCTGCGCGATCGAATGCTTTCGGATTGAAACGAAAAGACGGGCGGCGCATGGGCAGCCATTCTGCGCCGGAAAAAGACAACGGGCAGGAAACGCGCTCGATGCGCATTCCCTGCCCGCCCGGTGCACGAACCGCGGTCAGTGCAGCTTGACGCGCGGCAGCGTCGTACGGCGCAGCCAGTGCGCGACCGTATCGAGCATCATGCGCGGATAGCCGTGCAGCGCCGCGATATGCAGCCGGTACAGCGACATGTACATGAACCGCGCGAACAGCCCTTCGATCAGCATGTTGCCGCCGATCAGCCCGCCCATCAGGTTGCCGACCGCACTGAAGTGACCGAGCGACACGAGCGAACCGAAGTCGCGATACGTGAACTCGGGCAGCGGACGCCCGTCGAGCCGGCATCCGATCGCCTTCAGCAGGAAGCTCGCCTGCTGATGCGCGGCCTGCGCGCGCGGCGGCACGTTGCGTTCGTTGCCGGGCCATGCGCATGCCGCGCAGTCGCCGAGGGCGAAGATGTTGTCGTCGGTGAAGGTCTGCAGCGTGCGGCGCACGTCGAGCTGGCCGAGCTTGTTGACCTGCAGGCCATCGAGATTCGACAGCACGGACGGCGCCTTGATGCCGGCCGCCCAGACCGTGAGATCCGCGCGCACCGCCTTGCCGCTCGCGGTGCGCACGACGCCGGGCGCGACTTCCGTCACGCGCTCGGCCAGCATCAGTCGCACGCCGAGCTTTTCGAGCAGTTCGGCCGTCGCGGTCGACACACGCTCCTGCAATGCCGGGAGAATTCGCGGCCCCGATTCGATCAGCACGATGCCGACGTCGTGCCGCGGGTCGAGCTTGTGCAGCCCGTACACGGACAGCACCTGCGCGGTATTGCGCAGCTCGGCGGACAACTCGACGCCCGTCGCACCGCCGCCGACGATCACGACCTGGATACGCGGCTCGGCCGCGGCGCCCGGCGCCGGCTGCGCCGGTGCCTGGTGCTCGGCGCGCATGCACGCGGCAATCAAACGCTTGCGGAAGCGCTCGGCCTCACCGACCGTATCGAGCGCGATCGCATTCTGGGCCGCACCCTGCACCCCGAAGAAGTGCGTCGTGCTGCCGATCGCGATCACCAGCGTGTCGTATTCCAGATCGCGCGCGGGCAGCAGTTCCTCGCCATCGCTGTCGTTGACGGGCGACAGCGTGATGCGCTTCGCCGTGCGGTCGAGCGCGGTGAGTTCGCCCTGCTGAAACTCGAAGCCATGCCAGCGCGCCTGCGCCGCGTATTCGAGTTCCTGCGTGAACGGGTCCATGCTGCCGGCCGCGACTTCGTGCAGCAACGGCTTCCAGATGTGGGTCGGATTGCGGTCGACGAGCGTGACGAGCGCACGCGCGGGACGATTGGCACGCGCGCCGTAACGATCGCCGAGCCGCGTCGCCAGTTCCAGGCCGCCCGCGCCTCCGCCTACGATGATGATCCGATGCATCTGACTCCCCCTTTGCGATTCGAAACTGCTGCCGCCGGACGATGCACACGCATCCATTCGCGCCGCCCGTTGGATTAACCGGTTCGGACATCATCGATGTGCAGTTCGAAACACTTCGATGCGCCGATTCCGGAACGCGGGCCGCGCCGCCCCCGCGACAATGATCTGACTCACTTGCATTGTCCGGGAGCTTGCGCGTTGACCACAAGCAAACCATCTCGATATTCAGCATCCCTGCAACAATATGCCGCGGGAAGCGCGAATCGCACGGGGGTGCGTCAGTGTGCCTCTTCCCAGTTCGCGCCGGCGCCCACTTCGGCGACCAGCGGCACCTTCAGCTTCGCCACACCGCACATCATTTCCGGCAGTTTCTCGCGCACGAGCGACAGTTCGTCGTCCGGCACCTCGAGCACCAGTTCATCGTGCACCTGCATGATCATCCGCGACGCGAGCCGGTCGCGCGTGAGCCAGTCGTCCACCGCGATCATCGACAGCTTGATCAGGTCGGCCGCCGTGCCCTGCATCGGTGCATTGATGGCCGCACGCTCGGCGGCCTGACGGCGCGGGCCGTTGCCGCCGTTGATCTCCGGCAGCCACAGGCGACGGCCGAAAACGGTTTCGACGTAGCCCTTGTCCTTCGCCGCCGTGCGCGTGTCTTCCATGTACTGCGCCACGCCCGGGTAGCGCGTGAAGTAGCGGTCGATATAGAGCTTCGCCGCATCGCGCGTGATGCCGAGGTTCGACGCGAGGCCGAACGCGCTCATCCCGTAGATGAGCCCGAAGTTGATCACCTTCGCGATCCGGCGCTGGTCGGAGTTGACCTCCAGCGGCGTCACGCCGAACACTTCGGCTGCAGTTGCGCGGTGGATGTCCTCGCCTTGCGCGAACGCGCGCAAGAGCGACGCGTCGCCGGAGATGTGCGCCATGATCCGCAGTTCGATCTGCGAATAGTCGGCCGACACGATCCGGTGGCCGGGCGATGCGATGAACGCTTCGCGGATCCGCCGGCCTTCGGCCGTGCGCACCGGAATGTTCTGAAGATTGGGATCGTTCGATGCGAGCCGGCCCGTGACCGCGACGGCCTGCGCATAGTTCGTGTGCACGCGGCCCGTCGCCGGATTCACCATGCGCGGCAGCTTGTCGGTGTAGGTCGACTTCAGCTTCGACAGCCCGCGATGCTCGAGCAGCAGCTTCGGCAGCGGGTAATCCTCGGCCAGCTTCTGCAACACTTCTTCGTCGGTCGACGGTGCGCCGCTCGGCGTTTTTTTCACGACCGGCAGTTGCAGCTTCTCGAAGAAGATCTGCCCGATCTGCTTCGGCGAGCCGAGATTGAACTCGCCGCCGGCCAGTTCGTACGCTTGGCCTTCGAGCTCGATGAGGCGCGTCGCGATCTCGGTGCTTTGGGCCTGCAGAAGCGCGTCGTCGATCAGCACGCCGGTGCGCTCCATCTTGCGCAGCACGAGCGATACCGGCATCTCGATGTCGCGATACACGCGCTCGAGGCCCGCTTCACGCGCGACCTGCGGATACAGCGCCTGGTGAAGCTGCAACGTGATGTCCGCATCTTCGGCCGCGTACGCGGCGGCCTGCTCGAGCGCCACTTCGTCGAAACCGATCTGCTTCGCGCCCTTGCCGGCCACGTCCTCGTACTTGATCGTCTTGACGCCCAGATGACGCAGCGCGAGGCTGTCCATGTCGTGCGTGCGGTGGGATTCGAGCACGTACGATTCGAGCAGCGTGTCGTGCTCGATGCCGTTCAGCTCGATGCCGTAGTTCGCGAGCACCTGCGCGTCGTACTTCAGGTGCTGGCCGACCTTCTTGCGATCGGCCGATTCGAGCCACGGCTTCAGGCGCGCGAGCACCTCGTCGATCGGCAGTTGCTCGGGCATGTCGGGGCCGCGATGCGCGACCGGAAGATACGCGGCCTTGCCCGGCTCGATCGAGAACGACAGGCCGACGAGGCGGGCGATCATCGGGTCGAGCGCGGTGGTTTCGGTGTCGAACGCGGTCAGCGCGGCCGCATCGATCTTCGCGAACCACGCGTCGAATTGCGCCCACGTCTGGATCGTGTCGTATTCGCGGACGATGTCCGCCGCGATCACCGGCGCAGGGTCGCCCTCCGGTGCATCGGCGCCGCCGCCTTCGGCGGGCGCGCTCTCGACTTCGCGCAGCCACGTCTTGAAGCCGTAGCGCGCGAAGATGTCGCGCAGCAGGTCGCGTGCTTCGCCGTCCGTCCTCAGCGACGCCTCGATCGATTCGAGATGCGGCGCGAGATCGCATGCCGTCTCGACGGTCACGAGCGTGCGGCCGAGCGGCAGGAAGTCGAGCGCGCGGCGCAGGTTGTCGCCGACCACGCCCTTGATCTCGCCCGCGTGTTCGATCACGCCGTCGAGGCTGTCGTATTGCGACAGCCACTTCACGGCCGTCTTCGGCCCGCACTTCTCGACGCCCGGCACGTTGTCGACGGTGTCGCCGATCAACGCGAGGTAGTCGATGATCCGCTCGGGCGGCACGCCGAACTTCGCGATCACGCCGTCGCGGTCGAGCGTCTCGTTGGTCATCGTGTTGACGAGCGTGACGCGATCGGACACGAGCTGCGCGAGATCCTTGTCGCCGGTCGACACGATCACGTTCATCCCGTGCCGCTCGGCTTCGCGCGCGAGCGTGCCGATCACGTCGTCGGCCTCGACGCCCTCGACCATCAGTAGCGGCCAGCCGAGCGCGCGCACCGCGCCGTGGATCGGCTCGACCTGCAATGCGAGGTCGGGCGGCATCGACGGACGGTTTGCCTTATAGTCGGCATAAAGGTCGTCGCGGAACGTCTTGCCCTTTGCATCGAACACGCAAGCGCTATACTCTGCACTGACTTCCTTGCGCATACGGCGCAGCATGTTGATGATTCCGTAGAGCGCTCCGGTCGGCTCCCCGCCAGGGCCACGCAGATCAGGCATCGCATGGTAAGCCCGATACAGATAGCTCGAACCGTCAACCAATAGCAGGGTCTTACCTTCCAGATTTCGTTCTTCAGGCATTATGAACAAGAGAAAAGTGATTCCGAGTCTGCGTTCGCTCGCAGATCAAGAACGCGCGACGGCCAAGAAGGCGCGCGCATCGTGGCAGATGTTCACGATTATGGCAGAGTTTATCGAGGCGACCGAGTACCTGTCGGAGATCCGCCCGGCTGTCAGCATCTACGGTTCTGCCCGTCTCAAACCCGACACGCCGCACTACAAGCTCGCGGTGCAGATCGCGCGCAAGCTGTCCGACGCCGGCTTCGCGGTGATCTCCGGCGGCGGCCCCGGCATCATGGAAGCGGCGAACAAAGGCGCGCACGCCGGCAAGGCGCCGTCGGTCGGCCTGAACATCGAGCTGCCGCACGAGCAGGCGGGCAACCACTTCCAGGACATCTCGCTGCGCTTCCGTCATTTCTTCACGCGCAAGGTCACGTTCGTGAAGAACTCCGATGCGGTGATCGTGATGCCGGGCGGCTTCGGCACGCTCGACGAATTGTCCGAAGTGCTCACGCTGATCCAGACGAAGAAGTCGCGCCTCGTGCCGATCATCCTGGTCGGCAGCGCGTTCTGGCAAGGGCTGCTGCAATGGTTCCGCGACCAGCTGATTCCGATGGGCCTCATCAATCCGGAAGACATGAATCTGATGCAGGTGATCGACGATCCCGACCAGGTGCTCGACGCCGTGCTCGCGTTCTACGAGGACAGCGGCGAGGAAGAGGGCTCGGACGGCGACGGCCAGCCGCCGCGGCCTGAAGAAGACCGCATGTTCTATCTGTAATTCGATCGATGTCGATGGCCGGCCTCACGGCCGGCATCGCGCATCCGCACCCCGCGCGGCAGGCATGGCGATTTCGCCACCTGCCGCGTGTCATTTTGTAACGCCGCGTTAAACCCGCTGCGCGTTCACGCACCGCCGAATGTCAAATCCGGGCGGCCTGTGCCGCGCAACGCGAATGCCCCGTTCCGCGCCTGCGCCCCGTCATTGTCAAATCGTGCGGCCGGCCATCGATCCGGGTCGGGCCAACGGCCGGAATCCACCGTAACAAACACGCCTCGCCTTTTTCGCGCGATGCCCGCACACTGCATTTCGTCGGCGTGGCGTCCCCCCGGTGGGCACGATCCCCCCTCGCGTCCCATCGCGTCGCGCCGGCCTTTTACAACGACATCACGGAAAACAACATGCAACGCTCGCTGATTGCCCTCGCCTTCGCCGGCCTCGGTCTTTCACTGTCCGGCCTCGCCCACGCCGTCAACGTCGACGTCAACATCGGCACGCCCGCGCCGGTCGTCGTCGCGCCTGCGCCCGTGGTGATCGTCGGCTGGCACGGCGACCGCTACTGGGACGGCCGTCGCTACTGGGAACGCCGCGAGTGGGAAGATCACCAGCGCCATCGTGGTCACGAAGGCCGCGGCGGCTATCACTGCCCGCCGGGACACGCGAAGAAAGGCGAGTGCTGAGCAACTGAACATCGGGCCGGTACGCCCGCACTGAAGCGCAACGAACAAGGCCACACGCGAACGAAGGTTCGCGTGTGGCCTTTGTCGTTGGGGCGCGGCGGCGTGCGGCGTTACTGAAACGCCACTTCCGCAAAACTCCGCAGCTTGCGGCTATGCAGCTTGTCGAGCCCGTTCGTGCGCAGGATCTCCATCGCCTTCACGCCGATCTGCAGATGCTGATCGACCTGCCCGCGATAGAACGTGTCGGCCATGCCCGGCAGCTTCAGCTCGCCGTGCAGCGGCTTGTCCGATACGCACAGCAGCGTGCCGTACGGCACGCGGAAGCGGAAACCGTTCGCGGCGATCGTCGCGCTTTCCATGTCGAGCGCGATCGCGCGGCTTTGCGACAGCCGCTGGACGGGCTCGCGGTGATCGCGCAATTCCCAGTTGCGGTTGTCGACGCTCGCGACCGTCCCCGTGCGCATCACGCGCTTCAGTTCGGCGCCTTCGAGCCGGGTGACCTCGGCCACCCCGCGCTCGAGCGCGAGCTGCACTTCGGCGAGCGCCGGGATCGGCACCCACAGCGGCAGGTCGGCATCCAGCACGTGATCCTCGCGCACGTAACCGTGGGCGAGCACGTAGTCGCCGAGGCGCTGCGTGTTGCGCAGGCCCGCGCAGTGGCCGAGCATCACCCACGCATGCGGACGCAGCACCGCGATGTGATCGGTGATCGTCTTCGCGTTCGACGGCCCGACGCCGATGTTGACCATCGTGATTCCGCTGCCGTCCGCGCGCTTCAGGTGATACGCGGGCATCTGCGGCAGCCGCGGCGGCGCGACGCCCTCGACCGGCTCGCTGCCGAGGTTCGCGTTGTACGTGACGACATCGCCCGGCTCGACGAACGCGCTGTACTGGCTGCGGTACTCGCGCACTTCGGGATCGTCGCTCTCCGTCATCATCGTGCGGCCGAGCTTCACGAACTCGTCGATGTAGAACTGGTAGTTCGTGTACAGCACGTAGTTCTGGAAGTGCGTGGGCGACGTGGCCGTGTAGTGGCGCAGCCGGTGCAGCGAGAAGTCGACGCGCGCGGCGGTGAACAGCGCGAGCGGATGCGGCTCGCCGTGCTGCGGCTCGAACGTGCCGTTGACGATGCGGTCGTCGAGGTACGACAGGTCGGGCGTATCGAAGATGTCGCGCATCGCGAGCAGGCGGTCGCGGTCGAGTTCGCCTTCGAGATGGATGCCTTCGGGGAACGCGAAATGAACCGGAATCGGCTGCGACGACACGCCGATCTCGATCTTCACATGGTGGTTCTTCGCCAACAGGCGCAGTTGCTCGCGATAGTAATTCGCGAACAGGTCGGGACGCGTGACCGTCGTCTCGAACACGCCCGGGCCCGCGACGAAGCCGTACGAGCGGCGCGAATCGACGTGGGTGTTGACTTCGGTACGAATCCGCACGAACGGGTAGCACGCGCGCACGTGCTCGGTGATCGGTTCGTGGCGGCGATAACGCGCGAACGCGTCGCGCAGGAAGCCCGTATTGGTGTCGTAGATGGCCGACAGCCGCGCGACGGCGGCGACGGAATCGTCGAATGCTTCGACAGGCGGGCTCTCGGGCATCAGCATCCGGTGCCGGCGGCTCAAATCGTTCTTCATTTTCGATACCTCATCTGATCGAACGACATTACCACGGAACCCGGTCACGCTCATGGCCGCGTGCTTGCAAGTCGCTTGCACATGAGGGCCGGGCAGCGCCCAGTATTTGCTAAAATCGGTGGGTTCACTGGAGACTCATCATGAAGCCGCTCATTCTCGTCGCCGCTGCTGCCGCATTTGCTGGCATGTTTGCCGCCGTCGGCACCGCTTACGCCGCAGGCAGCACGCCCGACGCCGACGCGCAGGCGCGGGCCGAGGCCAACGAAGCCGCCGGTCTGCCCGATCTCCGCAAGATCAACCGGCCCGGCGCCGAAGTCACGTCGAAAGTCGACTTCGCCGACATTCGCCGCACGCCGAGCTTTCATGAAAAGAGCAGGAACGGCACCGAGGTCACCGAGTATCGCGATCGCGGCAAGCCGGTCGAGATCAACGTGAAGTCGAACTTCGGCACGCGCTACCAGATGAGCTCGACGCCCGACACGTCGCCGAAGCCGCACGACGCGGGCGTCCCGATCACGCGCCTGCCGTCGGTGAACCTGCGCTACTGATTTCCCGCCGCGCCGCGTCGGTCGCCACGCGGCGCACCGGCGCTCCCTTCACCTCCTGTCGCGCCGCACGCCGCGCGCGTGCCGACAACTGACCTGACGCATCTCGCATGGCCGTTTTCACCGCTGTTTCCGACTCCGATCTCGCGCAATGGATGCGCCACTACGAACTGGGCGACGTGCTGGCGTTCCGCGGCATTCCGTCCGGTATCGAAAACAGCAACTTCTTCCTGACGACGACGCGCGGCGAGTACGTCCTGACGATCTTCGAAAAGCTGACGGCGGAACAGCTGCCGTTCTACCTCGACCTGATGCGCCATCTGGCGAGCCACGGCGTACCGGTGCCGGATCCGATCCCGCGCGACGACGGCGCGCTGTTCGGCCTGCTGCACGGCAAGCCGGCCGCGATCGTCACGAAGCTCGACGGCGCCGCCGAGCTCGCGCCGGGGATCGAACACTGCATCGAGGTCGGGCAGATGCTCGCGCGCCTGCACCTCGCGGGGCGCGACTATGCGCGCTACCAGCCGAACCTGCGCAGCCTGCCGTGGTGGCAGGAAAACGTCCCGGCGATCGTTCCGTTCGTTTCCGACGCGCAACGCACGCTGCTCGAGGGCGAACTCGCGCACCAGGCCGCGTTCTTCGCGTCCGACGACTATGCGGCGCTGCCGAGCGGCCCATGCCACTGCGACCTGTTCCGCGACAACGTGCTGTTCGCGCACGCGGCGCCCGGCACCGGTCATGACGTACGGCTCGGTGGCTTCTTCGATTTCTATTTCGCGGGCTGCGACAAATGGCTGTTCGACGTCGCGGTAACCGTCAACGACTGGTGCGTCGACCTCGCGACGGGCGTGCTCGACGTCGCGCGCGCGGACGCGCTGCTGCGTGCGTACCAGACGGTCCGGCCGTTCACGGCCGCGGAGCGCCGCCACTGGAGCGACATGCTGCGCGCGGGCGCTTACCGCTTCTGGGTGTCGCGCCTGTACGACTTCTACCTGCCGCGCGCGGCCGAAATGCTCAAACCGCACGACCCCGGTCATTTCGAACGCATCCTGCGTGAGCGTATCGCCCACACGCCCGCGCTTCCCGAGACCCATACCGCATGCAACTGATCGAAGTACCCGCGAAAGCGGGCTATGTCTGGTTCCGTCAAGGCATCTGGCTGTTCCGCCGGAACCCCCTCGCGTTCATCACGCTGTTTTTCACGTACCTGCTGGCCATCACGCTGGTGTCGATGGTGCCGGTGATCGGCGCGGCGCTGCCGCTGCTGTTCATTCCCGGCATCGCCGTCGGCTTCATGGCCGCGTGCCGCGACACGGTCGCCGGCAAGCCGGTGATGCCGACGATCCTCATCGACGGCTTCCGCTCGTACGGCACCGCGACGACGCAGCGGCTGCTCGTCCTCGGCCTGGTCTATGTCGCGCTGATGGTGGCGGTGTTCGCCGCGTCGTCCATCGTGGACGGCGGCGGGCTGCTCCACATGATGCTGGGCGCGACGAACGACACGAGTCCGACGCCGGAAGCGCTTGCCGCGCAGGGCACAGTCGGCGCGCTGCTGCTTGCCACCCTGCTCTACGCGCCGGTCGCAATGCTGTTCTGGTTCGCACCGGTGCTCACCGCGTGGCACGACATCCCGCCCGCCAAGGCGCTGTTCTTCAGCGTCGTCAGCTGCTGGCGCAATCGCGGCGCATTCGTCGTATACGGGCTGCTGTGGTTCGGCGTCGCGCTCGGCTCGTCGTTCGGCCTGTCGCTGCTGCTGCAAGCGCTCGGCGCCGGCGCCTATGTGCTGACGATCATGATGCCGGTGACGATCATCATCGTCACGATGATGTACTGCTCGTTCTACGCGACCTATCGCGGCTGCTTCGGCGTGCAGGAACCGGGCGCCCCGACGCCCACGTCCGGCCGCTGACGCCAATTCGGCCGGCGCACGCGCCGGCCGCCTCCCTTCCCTGCCGGCCCCGCGCCGGTTGCGCGCATTCCGGCTGCCGCCCGATCCCCTACGCGCTGCCTCTGTTCAATCGAATCTTTTGCGCGCAAAATAATTTGCGTACAAATCGTTAGCGCGTTCGCCGCGCCGCCCGAATCATGGACCGCCTGCCCCAGACGCTCGACGAGCAACTCTGCTTCGCCCTCTACTCGACTTCGCATGCGATGACGAAGGCGTACAAGCCGTTGCTCGACAAGCTGTCGCTGACCTATCCCCAATATCTGGCCATGCTCGTGCTGTGGGAACGCGACGATATCGCGGTGAAGGACATCGCCGCCCGCCTCGACCTCGACCCGGCCACCGTCACGCCGCTGCTGAAGCGGCTCGAGGCGCTCGGCTACGTCGAGCGCGTGCGCAGCGCGACGGATGAGCGCGTCGTGAACGTGCGCGTGACCGCGGAAGGCCGTGCGCTGAAGGTCAAGGCGCGCTCGGTGCCCGGCGATCTCTTTTGCGCGATGCAGCAAACCCCCGAGTTTCTGGTCAGGCTGCGCGCGGATCTCCAGCAGCTGCGCAACGCGCTGTCGGCCGCCAACGAAGGCTGACGAGCCGACCGGTCGCGAGCCGGCCCGGTGCGTCAGCCTTTCCTTCAAAATTTCATTTGCACACAAATCATTTGTGTTCTATATTTCTCTCGTGGCCGGCGACACCCAGTTCGACCGGACCGCTTTCTTCCTTTTCCGACAGGAGCTGCACGATGAACATTCTGTACAAGACCAGCGCCACGAGCACGGGCGGCCGCGACGGCCGCGCGGTTTCCGCCGACAACAAGCTGGAAGTGAAGCTGGCCGCGCCGCGTGAACTCGGCGGCACGGGTGCGGAAGGCACGAACCCGGAGCAGCTGTTTGCCGCAGGTTACTCGGCCTGTTTCCTGAGCGCGATGAAATTCGTCGCCGGCCAGAACAAGCAGACGCTGCCGGCCGACACGCAAGTCACCGCGGAAGTGGGCATCGGCCCGAACGACGCAGGCGGCTTCGGGCTCGACATCGAATTGCGCGTGTCGCTGCCGGGGCTCGACAAGGCCGACGCGCAGGCGCTGGTCGACAAGGCGCACCACGTGTGCCCGTACTCGAACGCGACCCGCAACAACGTGCCGGTGCGTCTGACGGTGGTCTAACGCGACACGCGGCGCCGAATGCAAAAAGGGCGTGTGCGGCTACTTGCCGCACACGCCCTTTTGCGTGATTCGCCGGACCGGCTGACGAGCCGGGCCGCGCTGCTTAACGCGAGCCGAACGAGAACGGACGGTTCATCGCCGCTTCGCGATCGATCTTGCGCATGCGGAATTCGAGGTCATAGATGTCGGTGGCTTCGGACAGGTACGCGTCGGCGCGCTCTTTTGCGGCCTTTTCAGCGTTCTTGGTCAGCATCAGGAAGAGGTGGCTCAGCAGGTACATGGTCGATCTCGCAATCCAAGGGTTCTTTGACTAGGGTTTTCCCGAATTATAGGGAAAACCCTAGATCTTGGCTAGCGTCGATCAGACGGTGCGTCGTTCGGTCGCCACAGTCCGACGATTCTGTTCGAAAAAGGACCAGATCATCGCGCTCGCATCGGGGCCGACCGCCGCATGAAACGGTACGGCTTCGTCGCCGCCGGCCCACGCATGATCGAGCCCCTTGACGTGGCAAAGCCGCACGACCGGCTCGCCGTCGCGGCGCACGTCGGTGATGTGCGCGCCCGCCTCGCGCGTCTCCACGCGCTCGCCGCCGCGCAGCGCGCCGCGGCTGTCCGCGAGCCCGTTCAGGCGCATGAACTGCACCGTGAGCTGGTCCGCATTCTTCGGCGCGACGACATGGTCCGCGTCACCCTGCACGATCAGCGCGGGCATGCCCGGATACGCACTGGCGTCGAGCAGCGCGTCGAGCACCGCCGCCGGGTTCTGTCGGAGCCCGCGCCGCATCACGTCCATCGCACTGATGCCTGAATTCGCCTCGCCGAGCGCGGGGCCCGAGTGCAGCGCAACCGCCGCGAAGTGATCCGGATGGTGCAGTGCGAGCAGCGCGGCCAGCCCCGCGCCGGCCGACAACCCCGCGACGTACACGCGCGACGCGTCGAAACCGTGCTCGTCGACCAGCGCATCGATCAGCGACGCGACCGTATCCGCTTCGCCACGACCCGCGCGATCGGTATCCTCATACCAGTGCCAGCAGCCATGCGCGTGCGCACGCTGCGACTGCTCCGGATACAGCACCGCGAAGCCGTGCTTGTCGGCCAGCAGGTTCATCCGCGTGCCCTGCGCAAACTCGTCGACCGATTGCTGGCAACCGTGGAGCATCACGACGAGCGGCATCGCGCCGCGCCGACGCCCAGGCGGCACGTAAAGCCCATATGCGAGCTGCTGGACGAGGCGGCCGAGCGCGGGCGCCATCGGATGCTCGCCGCGCGTCCACTCGCCTGCCGCCCATGCAGCCGCGCGCGGCCGCACGCGCGACTCGCGCGGCGGGGACAGATCGGTGGCGGCGCTCGAGGCCGCGGCCTCGAGCGTATCGCGCGCGATCCGCTGTGCATCGCGCGCCCCACGTTTGGCGGCCGGGGACAGCATGCGTTTCACGCCGCCCAGCCATACCTTCGTCAGACTTTTGGTCATCAATCGGGCTCGCAGTCAGGAAAAATAGGGTCACGATACTCGATGCATCGTTCGACTTTGTGCAATGCACCATAACATTGTTTCTGGGATTTTTCCTGCGCGCAGATAGTTCCCGGCGGCGCAAAAAACGGGCCTCGACCGGCCGCGGCGCTATACTGGGGTTTAACCGCTTGTATCCGTTGTAGTCGTTCTGCCCGGCTCGCGCGTTGATTTAAGCATTCGTCCCGCCTCTGTCCGTTTCCTTCCCGATGTTCGACCTGCCGTCTCACCTGTGGATCACGATCACCGCGTTCGGTGGCGCGGGCCTGACCTTGCCGCTCGCGATCACGATCGCCGTGTGGCTCGCGCTCGGCTACTCGTGGCAGCGCGCCGCCGCGTGGCTCGGCGTGCTCGCGGCCGCGATCGGGGTCGTCGCGCTCACCAAGATCGCGTTCCTCGGCTGGGGCATCGGGATCCGCGCGTGGGACTTCACCGGATTCAGCGGTCACGCGATGCTGTCGACGTCGGTCTATCCCGTCGCGATGTTCCTCGCGCTGATCCGCACCCGCGCGCCGGTGCGGATCGCCGGCATCGCGCTCGGGCTCGCGGCCGGCATCGCGGTCGGCGTGTCGCGCGTCGCGCTCGCCGCGCATTCGCCGTCCGAATCGATCACCGGCTGCATCATCGGCGCGATCGCCGCACTCGTGTTCATCGCCGGCTCGTGGCAGGCGGTGCCGCACCGCTGGTCGGTGCCAGCGGTCGTCGCGAGCCTGGCGCTCGTCACGATCGCGCTGCATGGCATCACGGTGCCGTCGCACCAGTGGGTCACCAAGGTCGCGCTGGAGCTGTCGGGGCACGAGCGGCCGTTCGTCCGCGCCCGCTGGAAAGCCAATCCGAACTACCGGCCGGCATCGCAGCCGTCGTCGCTGCACCGCACGGGGTTGTCGCTGCCGTCGCTGCACGCGTGACGGGCCGCGCGCACGTCATTCCCGCCGCGTTTCAAGTCTGAAGGTTTCATGCGTCCCGGCGCATGAACGGTATGTCGAGCGTTATAACCTCCCCTATATTACGATTACGGTTTTCAACCATTCGAACGACCAGACCATGCGCTCAACCGTCCGCCCGCTTCGCCGCATCCTGCTGCGCCTGTTGCCGCTCGCCACGCTTGCCGCGGGCATCGCATTCAGCGCGCCGGCTTCCGCTGCCGACGAGCTTGTCGTGTCGGCGGCCGCGAGCCTGACGAACGCGTTCAAGGCAGTCGGCGATGCGTACCACAAGCAGCATCCGGACACCAAGGTGCTGTTCAACTTCGGCGCGTCGGACGTGCTGATGCAGCAGATCGCCAAGGGCGCGCCGGCGGACGTGTTCGCGTCGGCCGACCAGAAGGCGATGGATCGCGCCGTCACCGAAAAGGTCATCGTGCCCGGCACGCGCCGCGATTTCGCGGCGAATTCGCTCGTGCTGATCGTGCCGGCGGAGAGCCGTGCGGCCGCGCCGACGTCGCTGAACGACCTGACGGTGCCCGGCGTGAGGCGTATCGCGTACGGCGACCCGGCATCGGTGCCGGTCGGCCGCTATACCGAAAGCGCGCTGCGCGCGGCAGGCGTGTGGGACGCCGTCAGCGCCAAGGGCGTGCTGGCCGCGAACGTGCGCCAGAGCCTCGATTACGTCGCGCGCGGCGAAGTCGACGCGGGCTTCGTGTTCGGCACCGACGCGGCGATCATGCCGGGCCGCGTGAAGATCGCCCTGACCGTGCCGACGCAGACGGCCATCACCTATCCGATGGCGGTAGTCAAGGACAGCCGCCATGCCGCGCAGGCGCAGTCGTTCATCGACTTCGTCGCGTCGCCGCAGGGCCAGGCCGTGCTGTCGACGTTCGGCTTCAAGCCCGCGGGCAAGTGAGCACGGCATGATGCAGGACGCGTGGGTACCGCTGCTGTTGTCGCTGAAGGTCGCCGGCTGGGCGACCGCGCTCGACGTCGTGCTCGGCGTCGCCGCCGCCTTCCTGCTCGCGCGCTGGCGCTCGCCGATGCGCGACGTGGTCGATTCGCTGCTGACGCTGCCGCTCGTCCTGCCGCCGACGGTGCTCGGCTATTACCTGCTCGTGCTGCTCGGCAGGCGCGGCGTGTTCGGCGCGTGGCTCGACAAGCTCGGTATCGAACTCGTCTTCACGTGGCAGGGCGCGGTGATCGCGTCGATGGTCGTCGCGTTTCCGCTGATTCTGAAATCGGCGCGCACCGCGTTCGAAAGCGTCGATCCGCATCTCGAACGCGCGGCCCGCACGCTCGGGCTCGGCGAAGCCGCGGTGTTCTTCCGCGTGACGCTGCCGCTCGCCACGCGCGGCATCCTGGCCGGCGCGCTGCTCGCATTCGCGCGCGCGCTCGGCGAATTCGGCGCGACGCTGATGATCGCCGGCAACCTGCCCGGCCGCACGCAGACGCTGTCGGTCGCGATCTATGCGGCGGTGCAGGCCGGCGACGACAGCACGGCCAACTTCCTCGTGCTGGTGACGTCGATCACCTGCGTGCTCGTGCTGCTCGCGACCGGGTGGCTCGTGCCGTCGCGCGCCGGGCGGAGCCAGCCGACATGACGCGCCGATCGCATCCTTACCGCTGTGCCGACCCGGTCGCGGCGACACGCGTGTCCGTTGCACGCGTGGTTGGCGGCGCGAGCGGCCCGGCACGACGGAGGCCCGCATGAGCGTCGTCGTCGACATCCGCAAGACCTACGCGAGCGCCGAGCGCCGCTTTACGCTCGACGTGTCGTTCGCGGCAACCACCCAGCGCGTCGTGCTGTTCGGGCCGTCCGGCGCGGGCAAGAGCATGACGCTGCAGGCGATCGCCGGCCTGCTGTCGCCCGACGAAGGCACGATCACGCTGAACGGCGAACCGCTGTTCGATTCCGCGCGCGGCATCGACGTGCCGACCCGCGCGCGCCGCGTCGCGTATCTGTTCCAGGACTATGCGCTGTTCCCTCATCTGAACGTACGCCAGAACATCGCGTTCGGGCTCACGCCCGGCCTGCGCAACCCGCGCGCGAAGACGGTGCCGCCCGAAGTCGCGTACTGGCTGCAGGCGTTCGAGCTCGAATCGCTCGCCGGCCAGTTTCCGTCGCAGTTGTCGGGCGGACAGAAGCAGCGCGTCGCGCTGGCCCGCGCGCTGGTCGCGCAGCCGCACGTGCTGCTGCTCGACGAGCCGTTCGCGGCGATCGACGGCGCGATGCGCCAGCGCATGCGCCACGAGCTCGCCGAACTGCAGGCGCGGCTCGATATCCCGATGGTGCTCATCTCGCACGATCCCGACGACGTCGCCGCGTTCGGCGACCAGGTCGTGCAATTGAGCGAAGGGCGCGTGCTGGCCGCAACGCCGCACGCCGAGTGGCCGACGCGCGTCGTCGGCGCGCACGACGGCCGTGGCCCTGGCGGCCACGCGGGAGCCTGAGAGAAGCCGCGCAGGCGGCATCAGCTGGAACAAGGTGGCGACGGGATCGAAGCCGGTCGGCGCGTCGTACAAGTCGGGCGGCGCCGGTTTCGCGTCGTCCACCCACAGTGGTCGAAAGCGAAAACGGCGCGCGCGATCAGCCCGTCACCGCGAGAATCACGCTCGATGCCTTGAACAGCGCGATCGCGCGTCGGCCGACGTCGAGTTGCAACGCTCCGACGCTGTCGTTCGTGATGACGGCCGTCAGCGTGCCACCGCCGTCGAGCGCCAGCGTCACCTCGCTGTTAACCGCGCCCGCCGCGACGGTTTCGACCGTCCCGTGCAACTGGTTGCGCGCGGACACCTTCAATGTGGCTCCGGCTTCGTCGGCGACCGCCAGCACGACCCACGACGCCTTCACGAGCGCGCACGCGTCCGCGCCCGGCGCCAGGCCGAGCGCGTCGGCGCTTTCGTGCGTGAGCACCGCGACGATCACCTGCCCGCCCGGCAGCACGAGCGTCACTTCGTCGTTCACCGTGCCGCGCACGATCGTCTCGACCTTGCCGAACAGCTGGTTGCGCGCACTCGTCTTCATTCCGATCCGGCCGATCAGGGCCCAGTCGACGTCGAAGCCGGACACCGCCGCGCTCGCCGCGTCGATGAAGCGGCGATGCTCGCGCTCGATCGTGCGGAACGCGGCGATCAGCGAGGTCGCGCGCGGCGTCAGCGTCGTGCCGCCGCCGCCCTTGCCGCCCGTCGAACGCGTGACGAGCGGCTCGCCGGCCAGGTTGTTCATCGTATCGATCGCATCCCACGCGGCCTTGTAGCTGAGGCCGACGGCCTTGGCCGCGCGCGTGATCGAGCCGGTGTCGCCGATCGCCGCGAGCAGCGCGATGCGGGTCGCGCCGCCGAGCGTCTGCGGGCCGGCGCGCAGCCATAGTTCGCCGCCCAGTCCGAGCGGTCCGGCGGAGGAGGAAGGAGGCGACGTGTCGCTCATGGGTCTGTCTGCAGAAAACGGGGGGCCATTATAGGGAGCGCGCGCCGCTCAACGCGGCTTGCCGTCGAGCCTCGGCGGGCGCAGGCTCGCAAGCAGCGCCTCGGCGTCGCGCGCCGCGCGCTGCTCGAGCGCCGCACCGTAGCCGCGCACGAAACCGAGCTGATACGCGGGTGCCGCCAGTTGCTCGAGATGATGCTGCGCAACCATCGTGTCGTTCGCTTCGCCGAGCACGCTCTGCACGCGCGCGAGCGTCTTGACCGTTTCGTTGCGCGTGCGGCGCGAGGCAAGCGACGCGAAGAATTCGAGCGCATAGCGCAGCCGCTTCGCGTCGATCCGCACCTGGTGCCGCGCGACCGTATCGAGCGACGTGAGCGACGGCGATGCATACAGATGGCCGAACAGCCGCCGCACGCGCTTGGTCGCGTGTCGCCGCAGCGACGGCGCGTCGTCGTCGCCGGCGGCCGGCGGCAGCGCGAGCGTGCTCAGCCATTCGAGCCAGCCGAGCGTCAGCCGCGCATAGCGTGCCGAATGCAGCGCCTGGCGCAGTTCGGTGCGCGCCGCCGTCGCCTGCGCACGCGCGGCGTCGAGCGTGCCGTTCCAGTCGGCGCTGCCGCCATCGGCCGCGATCAGCGCGGGCAGGCTTTCGGTCGAAAACACGTCCCAGTCGCGCACCGTGCCGAGGAGCGACGCGAGCCAGCGCAGGTCGACACCGAAGGTTTCCTGCCACTGATCGCCCGCGAAACGCGGAAAGAAGCGCATCAGCGTGCGCAGCCGGCGCAGCGCGACGCGCATCTGGTGCACGAATTCGGGATCGTCGCGATCGAGCACGCCGCCCTCGTTGCCGAGCCATTGCGCGGCGATGTCGCCGGACAGCGCGAACAGCGCGGTTCGTTGCGTGCGGATGCCGGTCAGGTCGACGATTTTCGCCTTGACCGGCCCGGTGACGCCCGGCTCGCCCGCGCACGCGCGATCGATCACGCTGGTCAGCTGCACGAACGCGGGCCATGCGCCGCTGAGCTCGCGCGCGGCGGCAAACAGCGCGCGCAGCGCGGCCGTGCGGGCGGGGACGGTTTCCCAGTCGGGCGCCGCAAGGCGCAGCTCGACTTGGCGGCGCGGCAGCTCGGCGCCACCGTGCAGCGTGACGTCGTCGAGCGTCATCTCGACCACCACGCCGCTGTCGTCCGCCCATCGCCCGCGCCGCCGCTCGGTGACGAGCCGCAACGGCGCCGGCCCGGACGACGCGGCGACGGCCGCTTCGTCAACGGGGCCGGGTGTCGTATCCGCGCCCGCGCCCGTGGCCGGAGCCGATTCCGCATCGGCGCGCGGCGCCGGCGCTGAGGGCGGCGTGGCCACGGCAATGCCCGCATGCTCGGCATCGAACCGCTCGCGCGCCATGACGCCGGGCGCAAATGCCTTCGTGCGGGATGCGACGACACGCCGCCCCTGCGCGTTCGACTCGATCCACGTCCACCAGCACTCGCCGGGACTCGGCTCGGCCTCCTCGACCTGGCACGGCTCGATCGTCACGCGCTCGTGGCCGCGCCGCATCCGCACCTGCGGACAGATTCGCCAAGCACGGACGAGTTCGGCGCCGAAATCGCGCGGCTCGCCACGTGCCCGGCTTCCCGACTTGACTTGCCAGGCATCCAGCGACAGGCACAACACGATTTCCAGCACACGCGACATGGAGGCTCCCGCACATGAAGAAGCGCCGGCTCATGCTGCGTGCCGGCGCCGTCCGTGAATCGGCTTCCATAGTACACGGCGCGAAAACGCGCGGGCGACGATCCGGCCCTGCCGCCCTGTCGCGCGTCAAACGGCGTATTGCGCGATGCCGTTGCCGAACGACCAGTCCTCCTTCAGCACTTCCACGAGACTGATGAACACGTCCTGCTGCCGCACGCCGGGCTGCCGCGCGAGGTTCTCGGTGATGGTCCGGTACAACGCTCGTTTCTGCTCGAGCGTGCGCGTGTTATTCGCGGTGATCTGGATCATCACGAGATCGTCGCTGCGTTCGATGTCGAAGTAGTGGCGGCCGAACACGAAGTTCTCGGCCGAGTGCTCGGTCACGACCATGAAGATGTCGTCCTCGGGCACGTTGAACGTGTGCATCAGCGCGCGATGCACGCCGTCGACGAGCGCCGCGCGGTAGGCGGCCGGTTTGCCTTCGCGCACTGCGATTCGGGTGAATGGCATGGTCCTGCTCCTTTCGGTGACGTTGAAAAATCGGGAACGCAACGTCAGGTTAGGCGCGCACAACTATAATGAACAGTCATCGATCAATATTTCATCCATTTACATTCGAAATGAAAGTCCTCGACCTCGATGCGGTACGCGCGTTCGTGCTGGTCGCCGATCTCGCGAGCTTCACGCGCGCCGCCGACGCGCTCGGCACCACGCAGTCGGCCGTCAGCCTGAAGCTGAAGCGGCTCGAAGCGCACCTCGGCAAGCCGCTGCTCGCGCGCACGCCGCGCGTCGTCAAGCTGGCGGCGGACGGCGAAAACTTCCTGCCGGCCGCCCGCGCGCTGCTCGACGCGCACGACCACGCGCTCGGCGCGATTTCGGCCGGCACGCACCGGCTGTCGCTCGGCGTCAGCGAACACGTCGCGGTGCCCGACCTGCCGGCCGTGCTGACGAGCCTGCACCGGCAAGATCCCGGGCTGTCGCTGGAAATGCATCTGGGGACGTCGTCGAACCTGCTCGCGCAATACGACGAACGCCGGCTCGACGCGGCGATCGTGCGGCACGAACCGGGCGAGGACCCGCCGCGCGACGACGGCACGCTGCTGTTTACCGAACCGCTCGCCTGGCTTGCCGCGCCCGACTGGGCGCCGCGCGCGGGTGAACCGCTGCCGCTCGCGGTGCTTGCCGGGCCGTGCGGCGTGCGAGCCGCCGCGCTGCGCGCGCTGGAGCACGCGGGGCGGCCGTGGCGCGAGCGCTTCACGGGCGGCGGCGTCGCGGCGGTCGCGGCCGCCGCCGCGGCCGGGCTCGCGGTCTGCCCGCTGGCCCGGCGCGTCGCGCCGCGCACGCTGGTCGACGTCGGCGCGAAGTTCGGCTTGCCGCCGCTGCCGCACTCGCAGGTCGTGTTGTATTCGCGCGTGCGCGACACCCGCGCCGCCGCCGCTCTGCGGAGGTTTGCCGACAGTCTTGCAATCTCGGCGTAAACTACGCGCTTCGCCGCCCGCAATCCTCTGAAGAATTCGATGAAGCCCGAAGCCCGCAAGCACCTCCGCGCCAACCTGCTGATGCTCGGCGCCGCCGCGATCTGGGGTTCGGCGTTCGTCGCGCAACGGCTGAGCCTCGACGTGATCGGGCCGTTCCTGTTCACGGGGCTGCGCTTCCTGCTCGGCGCTCTGGTGCTGATCCCGCTGCTGACGTTCAACACGGCGTCGCGCACGCAGCTGGCGGCGATCCGCCGCGAACCGGCGCTGCTGGCGCCGGGGCTCGCGCTCGGCGCGCTGCTCGCCGTATCGATCTCGCTGCAGCAGTTCGGCCTGCAGTACACGCGCATCGCCAACGCGGGCTTCATCAGCTCGCTGTACGTCGTGATCGTGCCGCTGATCGGCGTGTTCGTCCGCCACCGGATCGGCGCCGGCACGTGGTTCGGCGCGCTGCTCGCGGCGATCGGCCTGTATTTCCTCAGCATCGACGAGCATTTCTCGGTGCTCTACGGCGACTGGTTCCAGCTCGCGGGCGCGGTCATCATCGCCGCGCACGTGATGGCCGTCGGCCATTTCGCGAAACGGCACGATCCACTCGTGCTCGCCTTCCTGCAGTTCGTCACGTGCGGCGTGGTGTGTCTCGCGGCCGGCCTCGTGATCGAGCCGGTCAGCGTCGCGATGCTGCGCAGCGCGCTGCCGACGCTGCTGTACGGCGGGCTGCTGTCGGTGGGTGTCGGCTATACGCTGCAGGTCGTCGCGCAGCGCGACGCGGCGCCCGCGCACGCGGCCGTGATCTTCAGCATGGAAGGCGTGTTCGCGGCGATCGCCGGCTGGGCCGCGCTCGGCGAGACGCTGACGCTGCGCGCGCTGGTCGGCTGCGCGCTGATGCTGGCCGGCCTGCTCGCGTGCCAGTTGCTGCCGAACGGCGACGCCCGGAAAAAGGACGAGGACGCGCTGCCGGCATGACACGCGCGATCCCTATAATGACGATTCGCGTGTTTTTCATCACAACCGCATCCAACAAACCAGCTCCGTGACGTCCATTCCCGTCGACCCTGCCGCCGACCTGCTGCGCGAACGCGCAGCGCACTATGCCGCCGAGGCCGCGCTGTTCCTGCGCGACCAGGCGCTTTCCACCGCGTCGCACGACCTGCGCAGCCCGCTGAATGCAATGCACAGCTGGGCGTATGTGCTCGAGCGCCAGCTCGCGAGCGCCGACCCGAGCCTGCAGCGCGCGCTCGCGGGCATCCGCACCGGGATCGATCAGCAGGTTGCGCTGATCGACGACGTGCTCGACGCGCCGCGCGCGGAAACGCGCACCCTCGCGATCACCGCGCAGCCGTTCGCGCTGCGCCCGCTGCTCGACGACACGCTCGCGCTGGTGCGCTTCGCGCTCGCCGACGCGCGGCAGGTGAGCATCGATGCGACGCTGCCCGACGGCGAGCCGTCACTGAGCGCCGATCGCGAACGCGTCGCGCAGGCGCTCTGGACGATGCTGACGACGGCCGTCGAAGCCAGTGCCGCCGGCAATCGCGTAACGTTCGCATGCACGCGCGACGGCGCGCAGTGCGTCGCGCATGTCACCTGCGGCGTGAGCGCCGCCGCGCTCGCCGATCCGGCGCTGCCGCACGCGTTCGACGCGTTCGCACGTCGCGAGATGCTGCGCTCGCGCGACGCGAAGCGCGTCGCGTGGGTGCTCGCGCTGTGCCAGCGTGTCGCGCTCGCGCACGGCGGCACCTTCACGCACGCCGCGTTCGCCGACGGCGCCGTCGTCACGCTGTCACTCGCGGTTCCCTGCAAGGCGGCGGGCTAAGCCATTCGGCCGCCCGACACATTACATCTTCCTTTCCGGCCCTATACTGTTGGGCCTGTCATGACTGGAGCGATTCTTTGTTACAGATCTTCGCGCTCATCGGCGCGTTGTTCCTGGTGGCCCTGAACGGGTTTTTCGTCGCAGCCGAATTCGGCCTCGTCAAACTGCGCGCGACGCGCGTCAAGACGCTTGCCCGCAAGCACGGCCTGCGCGGGCGCATCCTCGCCGTCGTGCACGGTCGACTCGACGCGTATCTGTCCGCGTGCCAGCTCGGCATCACGCTCGCGTCGCTTGGCCTCGGCTGGGTCGGCGAGCCGGCGTTCGCGGAACTGATCGGCCCGCTGCTCGACCTGATCGGCGTGGAGTCCGAACGCATCGTGCACCTGATCTCGCTCGTGTTCGCGTTCTCGCTGATCTCGTTCCTGCACATCGTGGTCGGCGAGCTCGCGCCGAAATCGATGGCGATCCGCCAGTCGGAGAAGGTCGGCCTGTGGGTCGCGCTGCCGCTCTATGCGTTCTACTGGGCGATGTATCCGGCGATCTGGGTGCTCAACAGCAGCGCGAACGCGGTGCTGAAGCTCGCGGGGCTGTCGGCCGACCACGGCGGCGATGCGCACTACTCGACTGACGAACTGAAGCTGATCCTGCGCGGCCGCCGCAGCGCCGCGGGCAACACGGCGCAGCCCGCGCGCGGCACGTACACCAACGACGAATGGAACACGCTCGCGCATTCGCTCGATTTCTCGTCGATGACGGTGTCGGACCTGATGCGGCCGGCGCACGAAATGATCGGCCTGCGCCGCGACCTGCCGCTGCCCGACAACATGGAAATCGTCGCGCGGCACCGCTTCAGCCGCTATCCGCTGTTCGAGAATGCGTCGCGAGAACAGGTGAGCGGGCTGATCCACCTGAAGGACCTGCTGCTCGCGCGTCACGCGGGCGCGGCGCTGGAGGACCTGTCCGACTACGTGCGCCCGGTGCAGTACGTGAAGCCCGACACGCCGGCGCTGGAGCTGTTCCGCCGCTTCCGCAAGGGCGCGCCGCACTTCGCGCTGGTCGGAAACAAGGGCGAGAAGCCGATCGGTTTCCTGACGCTCGACAACCTGCTCGGCGCGCTGGTCGGCCAGATCCACGACGAGTTCCGCCAGGGCGACTCGGACTGGACGCGCCTCGACGACGGCACGCTGATGGGCAAGGGCAGCCTGCCCGTCGTGTCGCTCGAGCAGGCGCTCGGCATCGACATCGACGAAGGCCGCGCGGAATCGGTCGGCGGCCTCGTGATCCAGGCATTGAGCGATTTGCCGACCGAAGGGCAGCGCGTGTCGTTCGATCGCTTCGACGTCGTCGTGAAGAAGATGAACGGGCCGCGCATTGTGCTGGTGCGCGTCTATCCGAAGACCGCGAAGGAGGCCGACGAATGACGGCCGCCGCTCGCCCTTCCCGCCCTTCCCGCCCTCGCCGCATGCGATGAGTGCGACGCTGCCGCGCTGCTGCGTGATCACGCCGGAGCCGGCGTCCGCGTCGGCCGCCGATTGCCAGGCGTTCCTCGAGCGACTGTCGGCCGTGCTCGCGCGCGGCGAGACGCTCGTGCAGTTGCGCGTGAAGTCGTTCGACGCGGCCGCGTTCGCGCGGCTGGCCGCCGATGCGCTCGCGCGTTGCACCGCGGCCGGCGCGCAACTGATGCTCAACGGGCCGATCGACGCGGCCGGCGTGATGCAGCTCGACGGCGCGGGCTGGCACCTCGACAGCGCCGCGCTGCGCGCCGTCGCGCAGCGGCCGTTGCCGGCCGCGCGCCGCGTGTCGGCCGCCTGCCATGCGGCCGACGATCTCGTGCTGGCCGCGCGCGCAGGCGTGGATTTCGTCACGCTGTCGCCCGTGTTGCCGACGCTCAGCCATCCCGGCGCGCCGACGCTCGGCTGGACGCGCTTCGCGGCATTGGCCGAGCAGGCCGTGATGCCGGTCTACGCGCTCGGCGGCATGACGCGCGCGCATCTCGACGACGCGCGCCGCCACGGCGCGTATGGCGTCGCGGGCATTCGAAGCTTCTGGTGAGTGGAGTACGGCCGGGCGCGCCAGCGCCCGGACTTCCGCGCGTTACGCGGCTTAAGCGTTCAGTTCAGATCGGCGCGCATGCCGCGCCATGTGCTGTCGTCGAGCCGGCGCACGTCGTGCGTGAGCGCGTAGTGGTTGACGTCCCCTGTCAGCCACGCGACGAGCGAATACGGCGGCAAATCGCCCTCGTCGATCCGGTCGCGTGCGCGCGCCGGCGTCTCGAACACGATCTGCCCTCTCGGCGCATCGAACGGCAGCGCGTCGGGCGACAGGTTCAGTGCGATGGTCAGCGTCTCGTCGTCGGCGAGCTGCCACGACGCCACCAGCGCATCGGCATCGCCATCACCGCCCGCCTTCAACGTGTGCGCGTCCCGCGGCCGGCAATCGGCCAGCCGCGGCGCGATCAGCTTCGCGCGCACGGCGAGCGCCGACTGCACGAAATGCGCTCGATCGGCATCGCGCGCGGTTTCGTCGAAGATCAGCGGGATCTGCGGCGTCAGCAGCGACAGCGCGAGGGCGGCGAGCCCCGGCGTCTCGAGCTCGCCATGCTCGCTCTCGCACCATACGCCGTCGGACAGCACCAGCGAGGTCAACGCCAGCCCTTCGGCGCAGGGGCCGTCGCCGGAGGCGGCCGGCTGGAACGCCGCGCCGGCCGCGGTCAATGCACGGGCCAGCGTATGGATCGACTGGTGTGCCGAAATCCCTTCGTGAGCGGTCGTGCCGCGGTCCGTCAACCGATGCAGCGCGCGTTCGCCGCAACCGTTCCACTGGGCATCGAAATGGGTATCGGCCAGATGCACCGGATGACGCTCGCTGCCGAGCACGAGGTGGATCAGCCGGTCGGCCGGCACGGCCGCGCGCACGCGGTCGGCGATCTCGCGCAGCCACGACGTGCCGATCCGGTCGGCCTCGCGCAGCCGCAGCCCGTCGCAACGGTATTCGTCGATCCAGTACATCGCGTTGTCGCAGAAGAAGTCGCAGACTTCCGGATGATCGAGCGCGAGCGGCGGCGCCTGCAGCGGATCGTCGCGCGTATGGAAGAACGGCACCGCGTAGTGGCGCAGCGCGTCGGTGCCGCTGCCGAAGCGCGCGTAATCGAGCTCCAGCAGCACCGCGAGACCGTAGCCGTGCGCGTCGTCGATCAGCGCCTTCAGTGCATCGGGGCCGCCCTCGGCCGCGAGCGGCGCGAACGGCAGGCTGTCGTGCGGCGACGCGAGCAACTCCAGCGCGGTCACGCCGAGACGCGCGAGCTGCGGCAGCCGGCGGCGCACGCCGTCGAAGCCGCCCACCGCGTGCGGACGAATCGCATACAGCGCGATGTCTTCCCACGGACGTCCGCGCCAGAACGTGTTGCGCCACGTGAACGCGCGCGGATCGATGACCTCGCTCGGGCCGTTGAGCCCGTCGGGCTGCGAACGCGACGCGGGATCGGGAATCGACACGACATCGTCGAGCCGATAACGGTAACGCGCGCCCGCACCGCATTCGACGAACGCTTCGAACCAGTTCCGACCGGCGGCCGTCATCGGAACGAGCGTCGTGCCATTACCGGTATCGAGTTCGAGCTGAACGTGCATGCTGGCCGGCGCCCACACGCGGAAATGCGTGCGCGGCGACTTGCCGAGCGCGCCGCAGGGCTGCGCGCCGAACGGCAGGCAGTGAATGTAGTGCTGCGCATACGGATCGTGCGAACAATCTGACATCATGCGCTCCTCATGCGTGCCGAGCAGCATGGCCGCGCGAACGGCGCGGCGCAGCGGGCCCGGCATGCGACGGCCAGGCAGGGGGGAAGAAAAGTATGCGCCCGTTTCAGTTCTGAAACGTATCGATTCCTCACATTTTTAAATGCGAATCGACCCCGACAACGTTTGCGCGCGACGCGCGCCGAGTCGGGTAGTCCGCATACCGGAATGGCCGCTCGCCTTGTTGCGCCGCCGACCGCCGCTTACGCTCGGTGCGATGCGCGTGGACACCCCGTCCGCGCCCGAACCCGAGGCATCCACGATGTCACTCCCCGCCAGCGCCGCGAAGTTCGATCCGGCACGCGCGCACGAATACGCCGAACAGTCCCGCATCGCACTCGCCGGCTACGACGCATGCCACGAACTCGCCGCGTGCATGCTTGCGTCGTCGATCGGCGCGGCCGATGCGCGGATACTCGTCGTGGGTGCAGGCGGCACCGGGCAGGAAATCTGCGTGCCCGCCGCGCTCGAACCGGGCTGGCGGTTCACGGCCGTCGATCCGTCCGCGCCGATGCTCGCGCTCGCGCGCGCCAACGTCGAAGCAGCGGGTTTCGCCGCCCGCACGCACTTCATCGAGGGCGGCATCGATGCGCTGCCCGACACGCCGGCGTTCGACGGCGCGACGCTGATCGGCGTGCTGCATCACGTGCCCGGCGACACGGCGAAAGCCGCGCTGCTGGACGCGATCGCGCATCGCCTGAAGCCCGGCGCGCCGCTCGTGATCGCGTGCAACCATCGCCGCTACGCGGACCACCCTCGGCTGCTCGATGCGTGGCAGCAGCGCTGGCGCATGAAGGGCGCGACGCCCGACGCGGTGCGTGCGCAGCTGGCGAAAATCCTGCAGGGCGCCGATCCGCCGGCTTCCGAGGAGGCCGTGTTCGAACTGCTGGACGATGCGGGTTTCGATGCGCCGCTGCGCTTTTTCGCGAGCCTGTTCTGGGGCGCGTGGATCGCGCTGCGGCGCGCCGCGTGACGAGACGCAACGACGGGTGACGGGCGCCGCTCAACGCACTGGACCATCGCGCGGCAGCCCGACGTGCCGGGCGCCACCCGCGCTCGGTATGATGTCGTTCCCGCCCCTCTTCCGGCCTCGACATGCTGACCGTCCATCACCTGAACAACTCGCGTTCGCAGCGCGTGCTCTGGCTGCTCGAAGAACTGGATGTGCCGTACGAGATCGTGCGCTATGCGCGCGATCCGAAGACGATGCTCGCGCCGCCCGCGCTGCGCGCGATCCATCCGCTCGGCAAGTCGCCCGTCGTCACCGACGACGGCCGCACGATCGCCGAATCGGGCGCGATCATCGAGTACCTGGTCGAACGCCACGGCAACGGCCGCCTCGCGCCGCCCGGCGGCACGCCCGAGCGGCACGACTACACGTACTGGCTGCACTACGCGGAAGGGTCGGCGATGCCGCCGCTGCTGCTGAAGCTCGTCGCGTTGCGGATCGCGCATGCGCCGATGCCGTTCTTCGCGCGGCCGATCGCGCGCAAGATCGCCGCGACGCTGCAAGCGGGCTTCGTCGATCCGCAGATCGCGCTGCATCTCGATCATATCGACGGCGCGCTGAAGCGCACCGGCTGGTTCGTCGGCGACAGCTTCAGCGCGGCCGACATCCAGATGAGCTTTCCGCTCGAAGCCGCGATGGCGCGCGGCGACGGCGGCAGATATCCGGCGATCGCACGCTTTCTCGACACGATCCACGCGCGGCCTGCATACCGCCGCGCGCTCGAGCGCGGCGGTCCGTACGAACTCCTCAAATAATCCGCGATAACCCGCGTCAGCTCAGCAACCCGGCCGCGACGTTGATCGACAGCCCGAGCACGGCCATGTTGAAGTAGAACGACAGGATCGACTGCGCGAGCACCGCGCGGCGCGCGGAGCGGTTCGCGAGCGACACGTCGGCCGTCTGCGACGCGACCGCGATCGTGAACGAGAAATACAGGAAATCCCAGTAGTCGGGCTCGGGATTGCGGTCGGGAAAGCGCAGCGAGCGATCGCCGGTTGGCGAGCCGTAGTAGAGCCGCGCGTAGTGCAGCGTGAAGATCGTCGGGATCAGGAACCACGCGCCGAACAACGTCGCGGCCGTGATCGCGTAATGACCGAGCCCCGCGCGAAAGCCGACGCTCTTTGCGGTCGCGAGCTCGATCGCGATCGCGGCGACGCTCGCGACCGTCGCGAGGCAGATGACGGTCAGCACGGTCGTCGCGTTCTCGTCCTCGCGGATCGCGACTTCGCGCACCTTGTGATGATGCGCGGTGACCATGCGCACCCACATCAGCACGAGATACAGCCAGACCGTGCAGTCCCAGCCAATCAGCGCACGCGCGGTCGGCCGCAACTGGAGCGGCAGCAGCACCGCGCACGCCACGCCCGCGACGAAGGCGGCGACCATGCGCGGCCGGTTGCGTAATACCTGCGGATAAAGCGTAGTCATCGTGTGATTCCGAAAGCGGATGGAAAGGTCCCACCGGCGCGCGAACGGCCGCTGCGCGTCGCCGGCGGGTAGCGCCCCGATTATCGCCATTCCGGCATGTCGTTGCGATGGCCGCGAGCGCCTAAGATATCGGGATGACACCCGCCCTCTGCCACCATCCCGCGAACGCGGCCGGCCGCGACTTCGTCGTCGGCGATCTGCATGGCTGCGTGGATGTGCTGCGCGCGCTGCTTCACGACATCGGCTTCGATCCGGCTTGCGACCGGCTGTTCTCGGTCGGCGATCTCGTCGATCGCGGCCCCGCGTCCGAAACCACGCTCACGCTGCTCGACCGCCCGTGGTGCCATGTGGTGCGCGGCAATCACGAAGAAGTGCTGAGCCTCGTGTCGCGCGGCAAGCTGCCGCCCGATGCATGGCGCGGGATCGGCGGCGACTGGGGCGCCGATCTCCCGCCGGAGCGACTGCATGCGCATGCGGCGCGCGTCGACGCGCTGCCGCTCGTGCGCGTGGTCGGCGACGGCGCCGCGCGCTTCAACGTGCTGCATGCGGAATTCTTCGGTCCGGACGCGGAACTCGACACCGGCAGCTATTCGCACGACGTGCGCGAGCGGCTGATGTGGGGGCGCGACCTGGTCCAGGGGCTCGCCGACCCGGCCCTGCAGGCCGGCCTGTCGCTGACCTGCACCGGTCATACGCCCGTGCGCGCGCCGCAGCGCATCGGCGCGCAATGGTTCATCGATACCGGCGCTTTCGCGCCGTCCGGACGCCTGACGATCGTCGAACCGCGCACGGGTGACATGTGGTCGCTCACCCAGGCCGACGCGCGCGCCCGTCACGCGGGCGAGCTGCCGCTGCCGTAGGCCGGCAACGGCTTGGCGGCCCCACGCGCACGCGTTTGCCCGCGGGAGCTTCCCCCGCTAGCCCACCTGATTCAACTCGAACACCGCATCGATCGCGGAACCGTTCCAGTTGTATTCGAGATACGCCGCGTGATGACAATCGCGCAGCAGCGTCGTGCGAAACGCCGCGAGACATTCGCCGCCTGCGTCGCGCACCGACGGATAGACGATTCCCGCGCCACCCGCATGGCGCACCGCGCGGCCGAGCGCCTGCCCCGCGCCGTAGTCGAGCTGATCGAGCAGCGCCGGGCTGCGCTGCGGCCACGTGCGCACGTCGGCGACCTCGCCGTGCGCGTACACCGTGTAGAGCCGCATCTGCTGGCGCATCGGCGGCTCCTTCGTCGCGGACATGAACAGCCCGCTGTGATAGCGCGTTTCGGCGATCGCCGTATCGCGCGACCGCCCGCAGTAGAACACGCCGTAGCTGCCGTCGGAGAAGCGGCTGCCCTGCGGATTCAGGTGCGTGAACGCGGCCATGATCGGCCCCCAGCCCTGGCCGTAGCGACGCTCGGCCGGCGGCACGAGCTCGAGCGTGCCGACTTCGTTGCGGATGCGGTCGTTGGTCAGCGATTCGAGCGCATAGAGCGCATCGAAATCCTCCGCGGACGCGACGCGATCGAACAGGTTGATGGCGGGGAAACGGGTGGGAATCACGCGATAGGCAGGCGCCCAGTCGACGACGGTCGTGGGCCAGGGTTGCGCTTCGATCGGCATCGTCACGCCCAGCCACCTCGCATCGCGTCGAGATATTGCCGGACGGCGACCAGATCGCCGACGTTGCCGGCGAGCATCCGGTCGAGCGCGCGCTTGCCGCCGAACGGCGCTGCGTCGTTGGGCCGCTTGACCCAGGTATCGGCCGCCGCCGGCTGCGGCAGCAGGATCTGCAGCGCCTTGTAGATGCCGAGCAGCAGCGATAGCCGCTCGAGCGTATCGCGCGGCAGGCGCGCCGATTCCGGCGCTGCCTTCCACTTGAAGAACGTCGAACGGCCGGGCGACCCGAGCAGCACGATCTGTTCGTCGATCGTCAGCTCCCAGTCGCGCGCGATGTTGAAGAACGCACGCAGGCCGGCCGCCGACATCTGCGCGACCGAAGCCTGCCGCGGGGCGGAATACGGATCGAAGGCGGGCTGTGTCATGAGCGTTAGTCTCGAAATGAATTCACTAACAAGATTAGTCCATTTCGGTATTTTTGCAAGGGTCGTCCCCCGACATCGGCATTTCCTTCGACAAGAGATATTTTTGTCCATTCTGGACGAATATTTTATTTTCTGCGTTAATGGCCGTGCGGACTGCGCATCGCCACGCGGTGCGTATCTACAGCAACCGAGTCGCCGAGAACCGGATAGACCACGCCAAGGAACCATCATGAAGAGACTGATTGCCGCCGTTTCGATCGCCCTGCTCGCGGTATCGGCGGGCCCCGCCGTCGCGAAGGACTGGACCACGCTGCGCTTCGGCACCGACGCCAGCTACGCGCCGTTCGAATCGAAGGCGCCCGACGGCAAGCTCGTCGGCTTCGACATCGATCTCGGCAACGAAATCTGCGCGCGGCTGAAGGCGAAGTGCGTGTGGCTCGAGAACGATTTCGACGGCATGATCCCGGCGCTGAAGGCGAAGAAGTTCGACGCGGTGCTGTCGTCGATGTCGATCACGCCGCAGCGCGCGGAGCAGATCGGCTTCACGACGAAGATCTACAACCAGCCGACGCGGCTCGTCGTGAAGAAGGGTTCATCGCTGCTGCCGACGGCCGAATCGCTGAAGGGCAAGTCGATCGGCGTCGAGCAGGGCACGACGCAGGAAGCGTATGCGAAGGCGTACTGGGCGAAGCAAGGCGCGAACGTCGTGTCGTACCAGAACCAGGACGGCGTGTATGCCGACCTCACGTCGGGCCGCCTCGACGCCGCGCTGCAGGACGAAGTGCAGGCCGCGATCGGGTTCCTGAAGTCGCCGCGCGGCGCGGGCTACCAGTTCGTCGGGCCCGAACTCATCGACGAGAAGGTGCTCGGCATCGGCGCCGGCATCGGGCTGCGCAAGGAAGACACCGACCTGAAGGCGAAGATCGACCGCGCGATCCTCGACATGGTCAAGGACGGCACCTACAAGCGGCTCGCGTCGAAGTACTTCGACTTCGATATCTACGGCGGCTGAAGCGGCGTCGCGCGCGACGGGTGTGATGCCCGCTGCGCGCGGCCGGACCGCCCCTCCCCTAAGCGCCGGACGGCAACGCCTCCCTGACGTTTGCCGTCGCGCCGGTTTCATCGACCGTGTCGTACCGCCTGATACCGCACCGCCTGATCCCGCACCGCCTGATCCCGCGTTTCATCCGGATTGCAAACCGCTGACTTCCGCGGGCGATGGCCCGCGTGCGACGTCAAGTCAATACGCAAAGAGCGGGCGCAGCCGAACCGGCGCGCGGGTGCACATACCCTGGCGGATCCGGTTGGCCAGCGAAAAAGTACCGGCCCGGCGCGGATGACCGGGTATCAGCCGGATCCGCCTCGCACCGGGCGCGCAGAGATGGCCTGTCGACGCATGCCGGCCGGCGGCAAGATGCGCGGACGCCCGGCGATGGGTCGAATCATTGCGTTCGCGGCTGGCCGGCCGCGTCGTTTGGCGATCGTTCATCATTTTTCTACCCCGTATTCGTGCCGTTGCTTGTGCCGGCAACCGGACTTCGCCGGTGCCCCGACGATCCGACGACGACGGCCCTGCCGGTCGGACCCGGGCAGTGCTTGCTGCCCGTCCCGCCGGTCATCCCCGTGGGCTGCGTCCTTGTCGGCTCCTGAATTCGCTGCCGAACCGGCCGGACGCCACGTCGTCGACTCTCGCACCTCGATCAGCGCAAGGAGCGGGCCAGCTTCGGATGAAGCCGGCCGCACAAGGCTTTCGTCGGACAAGCTCGCGGCCGGACCGGGCGGGACACGCGGGAAGTTACGAAACTGAAACATGCCGCGCGCGAGCGGCCGCGGGTGCGCTGCGGCAATGCCTTGCCGGACAAGGCGCGCGGACGATCCGGAAAGTTTTGCCGGCGCGGGCGGCACGCCGCCGGCCGCGTTTGCCGGGTTATTCGCGCGGCTGCCGACAGGAAACGTTTCACGCCCTTTACATGCCGCCGGCCGTGCGCACGGGACAGCCGCGAACGCTGCCCTGCCGCCGTTCAGCCGACGCGCTGATGATCGGCGTCGCCGGGCGGTGAACCGTCCTTCCCGCCGTTGTCGCCGTTGTTGTCGTGGTCGTTGAGCCCGTGCTCGATCATCATCCGGTACAGCGTCACGCGCGAGATGCCGAGTTCGGCGGCGGCCTTGTTGATCCGGTGATCGTTGCGCAGCAGCGCGTTCTCGATCGCGGTGCGCTCGGCGAGCGAACGCGCCTGTTCGAGCGTGACCGGCTCCGTTTCGCCCGGCGTCTCGAGCCCGAGATCGTTCGGCGTGAGCAGCCGGCTTTCCGCCATCACGATCGCGCGGCGCACCCGGTTGATCAGCTCGCGCACGTTGCCGGGCCACTCGTAGCGGCGCATCGCGTCGAGCGCGGCCGACGTGAAGCCGCTGATCTTGCGGCCGCTGTCGGCCTTGTATTTCTGCAGCACGTAATGCGCGAGGATGTCGATGTCCTTGCCGCGCGCGCGCAGCGGCGGCTCGTGAATGCGCAGCACGCAGAGCCGGTGATAGAGGTCCGCGCGAAAGCGTGCGGCTTCGACCGCGCCGTCGAGATCCACGTGCGTCGCCGAGATGATCCGCACATTGACCAAAATCGATTCCTGCCCGCCGAGCCGCTCGATCTTCCCTTCCTGCAGGAAGCGCAGCAGGCTCGCCTGGCTTTCGACCGGCATGTCGCCGATTTCGTCGAGAAACAGCGTGCCCCCGTTCGCGGATTCGATCCGGCCCGCGCGCCGCTGGTTCGCCCCGGTGAATGCGCCGCGCTCGTAGCCGAACAGTTCCGACTGCAGCAGGTGATGCGGAATCGCGCCGCAGTTGATCGCGACGAACGGGCCCTTGCCGCGCCCCGAGCGCTCGTGGATCGCGAGCGCCGTCAGTTCCTTGCCGGTGCCCGACTCGCCGGAGATGAACACGCTCGCGTCGGTTTTCGCGACCTTGCGAATCGTGCTGAACAACTGTTGCATCGCTTCGCAGTTGCCGATCATCCCGTGCTCGCCGATCGACGCCGCGTAGGCCGCGCCGTCGACGCGATCGAGCGCGGCCATCCCACGTGCATGGCCGAGCACGTGCGAAATCCATTCGTGCGGCAACGGCAGCGTCACGTAATCGAAACAGTAGCTGCGGATCATTTCGCGCACGGCGGGGCTGATCGTGACACCGGCCTGCGCGACGGAAATCCAGCCGATCGCCGCCTGGCTCAGGCACGCCTTCAGCGCGGGATAGTCGCGCGACGTGAATCCGGAGAAATCGATGAGCCCGGCGGCGACGTTTACGCCGGACGTCATGTTCTGCGCGGCGCCGGCTGTCTTGGCGATCGAGATATCCCAGCCGAGCCCGCGCAGTTGCGCCAGCAACGGCTCGTCCGGCGAACGCATGATCACGAACAGCTTGCGTCCGGCCTCGGGGGCGGTAACGGATACGAGCGGCATCTCGGGCGCCGCCGTCCCGTTTGCGTCGGGTGACCTTGCAACCATCGTTATTCCCCGCTTGGCGTTGGTATCGTGCGCCGGCTCGCCGCGCGTACGAAGGACCTCGATCGAACCGACATATTGGCCGTATTTCCGTACGAATAAAATCCCCCCCGGGCGATAATCGTGCGCCGAACGAATCCTTTCATGAACGGTATATCGATGCCGCGGACGCGCGGCTAGATGGGTGTTTTCCCGGTGGCGGGGTGAACCCGGAAGAAAGCCGCAGCGATCACGACCGCGGGGAACCGCGCCGGTGCTGGCGCACCGGGTCGGCATGAGATGCCGGGCAGGCGGAATCGAATCGGCCGCATGCGCCGGCGTGGCTGGTCGGCCGTCCCGGCAACCGCGTGCGCAATCGTTTCCGCTTGATGCCGGTCAATCGTCAATTAAACGGGGTTGATGCACGCACGCAACACGCGCCGCATCGCGCGGCGGCCGCGTCAGCGTCCCGATGCGACCGGTGCGGGCGCGTGGGCGTGGGAGCGACCGCGGCCGGCCGCCGCGTCATCGTGTTCGCCGTACGCGGCGACGAGGCCGTCGACGCGGGAGAGGTGATGGCGGTTGTCGTGATCCCACGGATGGAAGCCGGGCCGCAAAAAGCTCAGCCACTCCCCCGCGATGCGAGGAAACAGCCCGCGGCGCGGCCCGTACAGGAACGCGATCATCCGCAGCATGCCGCGCACGCGATGCCTGATATCGCGATCGCGCGACAACAGCGTCACGTGGATCAGAAACACGGTCGGCCAGAACGTCAGCGTCGTCAGCAGGTACACGCCGACGCGGATCAGGTAGCGGCGCAGGCCCGGCTTCATCACGGCATTCCACACGTCGTAGGACACCGCCTTGTGCTCGGTTTCCTCCAGCGCATGCCATACCCACATCTGCCGGTAGCCTTCGGCCGAGCCGGCGAGACGCGTCGGGTCGCGCAGGATCCAGTCCGCGAGCATCGCCGTGTAGTGCTCCGCCGCGACCGTATGCGCGAGCTGAACCGAATGCGGCAGCACGCGCTTCGCGAAGCCGAGCACCGTCCACACGCGCTTGTCGAGCTTCCGCGCCGGCAGCCGGTTCGCCTGCATCAGTTCGTTGTATTCGACGTGCTCGCGCGTATGCATCGCCTCCTGGCCGATGAAACCGAGCACCTGGCGCTTCAGCACGGGATCGTCGATCCGGTCGCGATAGTTGCGCACCGAATCCATGAAAAAACGTTCGCCGGCCGGAAACAGCAGCGACAGCGCATTGAAGAAGTGCGTCACGTGCGGGCCAAGCCCGTGCCAATCCTTCGCGCGTTCGACCGGCAGGTCGAAGCGCAGGTCGCGGCGCACCGGCATCACCTCGGCTGCGGTGGCGGAAGCGGCTGACTTCATGTTCGTCGTTCTCCTGGTTTTCGGGCGGCCCGGCAGCCGCTACGGCCTTGCCGGCGCGGGCCCGGGCGGCGCATCGCGCAACGCCGAAATCTTGACATCGACAACTGTAAAGATAGGCCCGGGGCGGCGGCGCGCGCAAGCCGCGCGATAGACGCGTGCTTCCAAACAGGGCGCGCTCGGCGGCGCGGGAAAAACGACGCTCGAACGGTGGTCGCGCGGGCCGCGATTCGAACGCGCACGACGGCGTGGGACCGACAGGCGGGCGCTCGACGCGCGAACCGTAATCGCCTTGAAAGCGCCGTGCGACGGGCGTCTCGCGCGAAGGGTCGGTGGTGTTCAACGCGACGCCGGCTTGCCGCGTCGCAACGATTCATACGCACGCGCCGTTCGCGCGGTACGACCGCGTCGATCCGGTTCGCGAAAAATTCAAACGCGCGTTCCATTCGCGTTTCCCGCCAGATGCGTGGCCGCCTCGCCAGCGACCCGCGATCGACACGCGGATTGGCCTTCGCCACGCAGGGGCGGCCCGCTGCGCGCTCGCCTACAATAGCGGTTTTACCCAACCCCTTTCAGGAGAAGTCATGTCTGTCACCACGACCGCATCGGGCCTCAAAATCGAAGAGTTGACCGAAGGCACCGGCGCGGAAGCGCAAGCCGGCCAGACCGTCAGCGTCCACTACACGGGCTGGCTGACCGACGGTCAGAAATTCGACTCGAGCAAAGACCGCAACGACCCGTTCGCGTTCGTGCTCGGCGGCGGCATGGTCATCAAGGGCTGGGACGAAGGCGTGCAGGGCATGAAGGTCGGCGGCGTGCGTCGCCTGACGATCCCGCCGCAACTCGCGTACGGCCCGCGCGGCGCAGGCGGCGTGATCCCGCCGAACGCGACGCTCGTGTTCGAAGTCGAGCTGCTCGACGTCTGACGAAGACGCCGGCCGACTCCCTCCGATGGAACGCATCCCGTCACCCGCCATCGCGCTGCGCCGTTACGACACGTGCGAAGCGTCCGACGTGCACGACTTTCACCAGGTCGTGCTCGGCGTCGACGGCGAGATGGTCATGGCGGTGGACGGCGTCGGCCAGCGCATCGACCGGCACGCGGCCTGGCTGATTCCGGCCGGCGCGCGCCATGAGTACGCGGGCCTCGGCGACAATCGCCAGCTCGTGCTCGACCTGCCCGCCGCGTCGCTCGCGGTGCCGCAGCGGCTGTTCGACAGCGCGCGTGCGGTGTCGATCGACCCGGCGCTGACGTCGCTCGTCGCGCAAGTCGCGGCGGCCGCCGCGCAACTCGACGGGCCGGCCGGCAACGCGCGGCACGCGCATCGCTTCCAGTGGCAGGCCGCCGCGCGTCTGTGCGACGCGCTCCTTGGCGACACCGGCCTCGCCGCGCCCGCGGCAGGCCTCGATTTCGCGCGCATCGACCGCTGGCTGCGCGCCCGGCTCGCTGAGCCGCTGCGCATCGCCGATCTTGCCGCGCACTGCGGCTATGGCATGCGGCGGTTTCATCAATTGTTCGTCGACGCGTTCGGCGAAACCCCGCATCGTTACCTGCAGCGGCTGCGGCTCGACGCCGCCGTCGTGCTGCTCGCCGACGGCCGCCATCCGCTCGTCGACATCGCCGGCATGGTCGGCTTCGCCGACCAGAGCACCTTCACGCACGCGTTCACGAAGCGCTTCGGCGTCGCGCCGGGGCGCTGGCGCGGCGAACGTCACTGAGCGATTTCGCCGGACGATCCGTGCCTGCCGTAACGCGGTCGCCTGGTGCGGCAAGCCGCCTTTTTTTCATGCGTGAATCGATCGCATTGGATCGCAGCCGGCGACCGTATCGACGCATCATGCCTTCCTGAAACCTCGGCCGCACGACGCGTACTTCTCCGGGATCGCGCGCTGGGCCGACTATCACGCGGTATTCGAGCGCGAAGCGTTCCCGCGCTGCGTGCGCGGCCCGCCGACGATGCCGATGATCGCGGCCGCACGAACCGCCGCCGCGTTCGGCTGCGGATCGCTGCATTTCATCGATGCATTGAGGCCGCTGCGGCTGCTGCTCGCGTCGGTCGGCGTTACTCGTCGCAGCGGGGTTGCTCGCGACGCTGATCGGGCCGGGTGCGCATCGCGTGCATTGGCTGCGCGTCAGGCAGCGGCGTCCGTCGATTGAACGGTACGGCCGGCCTTCACCCCCGCGTCGCGCCCTCGTCGTCGCCCACCTTTCGCACGACCGTCTCCGCCGCCTTCAGCGGCCGGCCGTCGTCGTGCCGCAGCGCGAGCTTGCGGATCGCGCGGCCCGTCCTGCGCTCGACCAGCACCGAATGCGGCTCGCCGCGCGCGAACAGGTTCGCCTCGCCCCACTGCCGCAGCATCACGATCACCGGAAACAGCCCCTCGCCCTTCTTCGTCAACGCGTACTCCTGATACGCGCTGCCGTCCGACGCGGGCACGACGTCGAACACGCCGGCTTCCACCAACATCCTGAGCCGGTCGGACAGGATGTTGCTCGCGACGCCGAGGCTCGCGCGGAAATCGCCGAACCGGCGCACGCCGTCGAACGCGTCGCGCACGATCAGCAACGCCCAGCGATCGCCGACGACATCGGTCGCCCGCGCTACCGGGCACGGCGAATCCGCAAGACTTCTCTGCCTGGCCATATTGCTCTCCGCTGTCGCGCCGGCTGCCTTCCCGGCCGCCGGCCATTCGTGCGCGGGCCCGTCGCCCGCCACCTCATGAAGTTGCATTTTAAAACTACTTTTCCTACACTCGATCTAGTTTCAAATTGCAACTACTTACGTGAGGCAACCGATGGAATCGCCTTGTCGTTCAGCAACCGTCGCGTCGAACGCGGCATCGCGTGCCGCTCGCCTGGCCGATGACACACGCGTATCCACGGCACGCGTCGCGCTGCTGGCCGTCTGCTGCGCCGCGAGCGTCGCGAACGTGTACTACGCGCAACCGCTGCTCGACTCGATTGCCCGCGACTTCGGCGTATCGCAGGCGGCGGTCGGCGGCGTGATCACCGCGACGCAGCTCGGCTGCGCGCTCGCGCTGCTGTTCGTCGTGCCGCTCGGCGACCTGTTGAACCGCAAGCGCCTGATCACCGTTCAGCTCCTGCTGCTGACGGCGGCGTGCATCGGCGTGGCCGCATCGTCGACGCGCACCGCGTTGCTCGCAGGCATGGTCGCGGTCGGGCTGCTCGGCACCGCGATGACGCAAGGGCTGATCGCCTGCTCGGCCGCGCTCGCGGGTGCCGGCGAGCGCGGCCGCGTGGTGGGTGCGGCACAGGGCGGCGTCGTGATCGGCCTGCTGGCCGCGCGCTCGCTCGCGGGTGTCGTCACGGATATCGCCGGCTGGCGCGCGGTTTATCTGGTGTCGGGCGCGCTCGCGATCGCGATGCTCGTCGCACTGGCGCAGCTGTTGCCCGATGCCGATGCGCCGCGCGAACGCATCGGCTACGCGGCGCTGCTCGGGTCGATGGTCACGCTGCTGCGCACCGAGCGCGTGCTGCGCGTGCGCGGGGCGATCGCGCTGCTGATGTTCGCGGCGTTCAGCATCTTCTGGAGCGCGCTCGTCCTGCCGTTGAGCGCGCCACCGCATGCGATGTCGCATACGCAGATCGGCGCGTTCGGGCTCGTCGGCGCGCTGGGGGCGGCCGCCGCCGCGCGCGCGGGCCGGCTCGCGGATCGCGGGCTCGGCGAAGCGGCCACCGGTGCCGGGCTGGCGCTTCTTGCGTTCTCGTGGCTACCGCTCGCGTTCGCCGGCACGTCGATCGCGCTGCTGGTCGTCGGCATCGTGCTGCTCGATGTCGGCGGGCAGGCCGTCCACGTGGTGAACCAGAGCATGATCCTCGGCGCGCGGCCCGACGCGCATGCCCGCCTCGTCGGCTGCTACATGCTGTTCTATTCGATCGGCAGCGGCCTCGGCGCGATTGCATCGACGATGATGTATGCGCACGCCGGCTGGATCGGCGTTTGCGGGCTCGGCGCGGCGGTCAGCGTCGTCGCGTTCGCCGTTTGGGCCGTGGCGCGCAGGCGGGCGTGACGACTGTCGAAAACGGCGTGCGGGTCATGGCGAGTGCGCCAGCGAACGACAAAAAGCCGGCTCGCCTGAATAGGGCGAGCCGGCTTGGGTCCGGCTTGGGTCCGGCTTGGGTCCGGCTTGGGTCCGGCTTGGGTCCGGCTTGGGTCCGGCTTGGGTCCGGCTTGGGTCCGGCT
>Ga0207657_10000191_pt1 | contig 63991 bp, 56 predicted proteins | sample KBSC33metaG_FD_184316 | JGI IMG/M metagenome (GOLD analysis project Ga0207657, IMG submission 184316) | Corn rhizosphere microbial communities from Kellogg Biological Station, Michigan, USA - KBS C3-3 metaG (SPAdes) (version 2) | ecosystem: Host-associated > Plants > Roots > Rhizosphere > Soil ...
TGGCCGAGCTGCTGCAATTGATCGTTTCGGGCGCGGCCGCCGGCGCGATCTACGCGCTTGCGGCGCTCGGCTTCACGCTGCTCTGGCAGGCGTCGGGAACCATCAATTTCGCCCAGGGCGAATTCGTGATGATTCCCGCGTTCGTCATGCTGTTCTGCATGTCGGCCGGTGCGCCGTTGTGGCTCGCGTTCGTGCTCACGTGCTTCATCGCGATGCTGGTGCTCGGCGTGGGCTTCAAGCGCGCGATCGTCGATCCGCTGATTCGCCATGGCGTGATTCCGCTCGTGATTGCGTCGCTCGGGCTGTCGATCGGCCTCAAGCAACTGGTGCGGGCGGGTTACAGCGCGCAGGCGTTTGCATTCCCGAGTCCATTCCCGTCCGGCCAGTTCTCGGTCGGCGGCGTCGCCGTGTCGTATGCGGATGTCGGCACGCTGGTGTTCGCGGCGATGATCGTCATCGCGCTCCAGGCATTTCTCGAGCGCACCGTCACGGGACGCGCCATGCAGGCGGTTGCACAGAACACCGATGCAGCACGCGTGCTCGGCATCGACGTCAAGCGCATGGTCCTCTACACGTTCCTCATCAACGCGTTGCTTGCAACGGTTGCGGCGCTCCTCGTCACGCCGGCTTACCTGGCCAAGTTCGACATGGGTGATTCGCTGGGGCCCAAGGCCTTTTTCGCCGCGATCATCGGCGGCTTCAACCAGACGCGCGGCGCGCTGCTCGGCGGCGTGCTGATCGGACTGCTCGAGAACCTCGTCGGTTTCTACGTTTCACCGGCATACAAGGAGGGAGTCGCGCTAATCCTGTTCCTGGCGGTGATCCTCGTGCGTCCCGAGGGGCTGCTCGGCAAGGCCGAGGAGCGCAAGGTATGAGCGCCGCAGGGCCGCCCCAAGGCGCGAATCGCGCCCCCGCGGGGGGCAGCGACGCGGCGCAGCCGCGAGCGTGGGGGGAGCGTTGAGCGCCGCAGGGCCGCCCCAAGGCGCGAATCGCGCCCCCGCGGGGGGCAGCGCAGCGGCGAAGCCGCAAGCGTGGGGGGAGCGTTGAGCGCCGCCGGGCCGCCCCAAGGCGCGAATCGCGCCCCCGTGGGGGGCAGCGCAGCGGCGAAGCCGCAAGCGTCGGGGGGTCCCGCAAGCGCTGCGCCGTCGCCCGTTTCGGATCGCGCGTTTCGCGCCAGGTGCATCGCGCTCGCGATCGCGCTCGTCGCCTTTGCGCTGCTGCCGCTGTTTCTCAAAAGCTACGGTACTTATCTCTGCACGCTCTTCTGCGTCATGCTGATGGCGACGTGCGGGCTCAATCTCACGGTCGGCTATGCGGGCCAGATGTCGCTCGGGCAGGCCGCCTTTTACGGCATTGGCGCCTATATCGCCGCGATTGCGCTCAAGGCCGGGGTGCCGTTCTTCGTCGTACTGCCCGTGGCCGGCATCGCCTGCTTCGCCGTGGGCCTCGCACTCGGTTTTCCCGCCCTTCGCGTGCAGCACCATTACCTCGCGTTCGCAACACTGGGGTTCAACATCCTCGTCTACCTGGTCATGCGCAACGAGGAGAAGATCACCGGCGGCACGTACGGAATTTCGGGGATACCGCGTCCTTCGCTCCTCGGGTTTTCGCTCGACGGCGTATTGCCTTTCTTCTGGTTCACCCTTGCCGCAACCGTCGTCCTGATCGCGATGCTCGGCTGGCTGCTGCGCTCGCCGTGGGGGCGCGCGTTCGCGGCGCTGCGCGACAATCCTATCCGCGCCGAAAGCCTCGGCATCAACATCACCGCTTACACGCTGCTTGCTTTCGCGATCGGTGCCGCGTGCGCAGGCATCGCGGGCGTGTTCTTTGCCGCGCTGGTGCAGTATGTCGAGCCGGCGCCGTTCCACTTCTCGGTGTCGCTCATGATGCTGCTAGCGATCATCGTCGGCGGCTCGGGACGCTTCTTCGGGCCGGTCATCGGCACGGTCGTGATCGTGCTGCTGCCCGAATGGCTGCGCTTCATGCAGGACTGGTACCTGGCGGTGTTCGGGTTTGCCGTCGTCGCGCTGATGATCTGGCTGCCCGGCGGGATCCTGTCGATTCCCGAGCGCTTCGCACGCGCCAGGGCGCCCCGGTGAGCGCCGGCTTCCTCGCCGTGCAGAACGTGCACAAGGCCTATGGCGCCATCCGCGCCGTGGACGGCGTGACGTTTCGCGTCGGCCCGGGCGAGATCGTCGGGGTGATCGGGCCCAACGGATCGGGCAAGACGACACTCTTCAACAGCATCCTCGGCCAGATCAGGCCGTCGTCGGGCAGCGTCGAATTCTGCGGCGAAGACATCACGGGCATGGCTCCGCTGCAGCTTGCCCGGCGTGGCATCGGCAGAACGTTCCAGACCCTGCAGGTGTTCGTGCAGCTCTCGGTGCGCGACAACCTGATTGCAGCCGCGCAGGAGTTCCAGGGAACGATGCGCGCGCGCCTGTTTGCGAAGCCCGACGCCGGCCTCGGCGCGCGTGCGGACGAGATGATCGAGCTCTTCGGACTCACACGCGTCGCCCGTCTTCCGGCCGGCAGCCTTTCGTACGGCCAGCAGAAGCTGATCGACATCGCGATGGCCTTCATGCCGTCGCCGCGGCTCGTGCTGCTCGACGAACCGTGCGCCGGCGTCAATCCCGGGCTCGTCGACGAGCTGCGCGAGCTCCTCGTCACGCTGAACAGGACGCAGGGCGGCAGCTTCGTGCTGATCGAGCACAACATGGACTTCATCATGAAGCTCTGCCCGCATGTGATCTGCATGGTCGAAGGCAAGGTGATGGCCGAGGGCGCGCCGCGCGCCGTGCAGTCCGATCCGCGCGTGCTTGAGGCGTACCTTGGCAACTGAAACGGCCGTCGCATCGAAAACGCCGCTCGAGCCGATCATCGTGTTCGACGACGTCGTCGCCGGTTATTCGCCAAGCCTCACGATCCTCAATGGAACGACGTTCGACGTGCGGCGCAGCGAGATCACGCTCCTCATCGGGCCGAACGGCGCCGGCAAATCGACGGTCTTGAAGACGTTGTTCGGCATGCTGACACCCCGCGCAGGCGAGATCCGCTTCGAGGGCGCCCGCATCAACGGCAGGACGCCGCGCGAGCTTCTGGCGCGGGGCCTGGCCTTCGTGCCGCAGGGACGCAATCTCTTTGCGTCGCTGTCGGTGCGCCACAATCTCGAGCTTGGCGGCATCACCCTCCCGCGCGCCGATCTGGCCGGGCGCATCGAAGAAGTGCTGGTGCGCTTTCCGCGCATCGGCGAGCGCCTCGACAGCCAGGCGTCGACGCTGTCCGGCGGCGAGCAGAAACAGCTCGAAGTAAGCCGCGCACTGCTGCTGCGCCCGCGCGTACTCCTGATCGACGAGCCGTCGATCGGCCTGTCGCCGAAGCTCGTGCAGCAGGTCATGACGCTGCTTCGCGCGCTTGCCGATGCGGGGACCACCGTGCTGATGGTCGAGCAGAACGTGCGGACCGCGCTCAAGTACGCCGATCGCGCGCTTGTGCTCGAAATGGGCCGTCTCGCGCTCGACCGCCCCGCATCGGCGCTGCTGCACGATCCCGATCTCAATCGGTTGTTTCTCGGTGGTCACGTCGAAGCGGTGAGCGTCGCGCGATAATGGAGGACGGGCCCGATGTGATTCGCTTCGGGCGGCTCCTTGGGATCGGAAACGGAATCGATGAGCGAGGCGTTCATCTGCGATGCGGTCAGGACACCCTTTGGTCGTTATGGCGGCTCGCTGTCCGGCCTGCGCACGGACGACCTCGCGGCGGTCCCGTTGCGTGCGCTCATCGAGCGCAATCCCGGCGTCGACTGGGATCGCGTCGACGACGTGGTCTACGGCTGTGCGAACCAGGCGGGCGAGGACAATCGCAACGTCGCGCGCATGGCGCTCCTTCTCGCCGGCCTGCCACAGGAAGTTGCGGGCACGACGGTGAATCGCCTGTGCGGCTCGAGCCTCGACGCCGTGACGATGGCTGCGCGCGCCATCAAGTCCGGTGAGATGTCGCTGGTGCTGGCAGGTGGCGTGGAGAGCATGTCGCGCGCACCGTTCGTCATGGGCAAGGCGACGCAGCCGTTTTCACGCGTGGCCAGGCTCGAGGACACGACGATCGGCTGGCGTTTCGTCAACCCCGCGTTCAAGGCGCGCTTCGGCATCGACTCCATGCCCGAGACGGCCGAGAACGTCGCGCGCGAGTTCTCGATATCGCGCGCCGATCAGGACGCGTTCGCGCTGCGCAGCCAGCAGCGTGCGGCCGCCGCGATCGCCGACGGCCGGATGGCAGAGGAAATTGTTCCTGTCGCGATTCCGCAGAACAAGGGCGACCCGCGGGTCGTGACGACGGACGAGCATCCGCGCGCCACATCGCTGGACGCGCTGGCAAGGCTCGAAGGCATCGTGCGCCCCGACGGAACGGTGACGGCCGGCAATGCGTCGGGCATCAATGATGGTTCGTGCGCACTCGTCGTCGCCTCCGAGGACGCGGCAAGACGCAACCGGCTCACGCCCCGCGCCCGCATCGTCGCCGGTGCCGTTGCCGGCGTCGCGCCGCGGATCATGGGTGTCGGTCCGGCGGCGGCGATGCGCAAGGTGCTGGCGCTGACGCGACTCGAGCTTGCGGACATCGACGTGATCGAGCTCAACGAGGCGTTCGCTGCCCAGGCGCTCGCCGTCATGCGCGATCACGGTCTTGCCGACGACGATGCCCGCGTCAATCCCACCGGCGGTGCGATCGCGCTCGGGCATCCGCTTGGCGCCAGCGGCGGCCGGCTCGTCACCACGGCGCTACGCCAGTTGCAACGTATCCGCGGCCGCTACGCGTTGTGCACCATGTGCATCGGCGTGGGGCAGGGCATCGCGCTCGTCATCGAGCGCGTTTGATCACACATCTCGAGGCAGCCAACGCATGAGCGCGCATTCCAACCCTCAGCGCAAAACGATCCTCGCCGGTTACCGGCCCGCCGATCCCGGCACGCAGCCCGACTATCTCTATCCGCCGTATTCGTCGACCGTCAAGCGCTCACCGTCGCAGCCGCTGGTGCGGCTGCCGTGGTCGCTGTCCGAAGTCACCGGCCCGCTGTTCGGCTTCGACCGGATCATGGCCAACGATTTCGATCTTACGAAGCAGCACGCGGGTGATCCGATCGGCGAGCGCATCGTCGTGAGCGGACGCGTGCTCGACGCCAATGCCCGTCCGGTTGCGAACACGCTGGTCGAGATCTGGCAGGCGAACGCAGCCGGACGCTATCCGCATCCGCGTGACAATCACAACGCACCGGCCGATCCGAACTTCACCGGATGCGGACGCACGCTGACCGATGCGGACGGGCGCTACCGGTTCGTGACGATCAAGCCCGGCGAATATCCGTGGCGCAATCATTACAACGCGTGGCGCCCGGCGCACATTCACTTCTCGCTGTTCGGCCCGGCGCTCGCCACCCGCCTGGTGACGCAGATGTATTTCCCCGGCGATCCGCTGCTCGAATACGATCCGATGTACACGAGCATTCCCGACGAGCGTGCGCGCCGCCGGCTCGTCTCGGCGTTCGACTGGGAAACGACGATCCCCGAACAGGCTCTCGGCTACCGCTTCGACATCGTGCTGCGCGGGCGTGACGCGACACCGATGGAAGACGACCTCGCGAAGGAAGGAACATGAGTGCCGCCGGAACAGCCCAGCGCGAAAGCTCGATGCAGGCTGCGGGCGGCGAAGGGCCGGGAGACCGCACGAAACTCGAGACGACCTCTTCGCAAACCGTCGGGCCTTATCTGCATATCGGCCTCACGTGGCTCGTCACCGAGGATCTCGTGGGACCCGGAACGTCGGGCGAGCCGGTCGTTATCGAGGGACGCATTACCGATGCCGACGGCAAGCCCGTCGACGATGCATTGATCGAGATCTGGCAGGCGAATGCGCACGGCCGCTACGATCATCCCGACGATACGCGCGATCTGCCGCTCGAGCCGGGATTCAAGGGCTTCGGCCGCGTCCCCACCGATGCGGGCGGCGCCTTCCGCTTGCGCACGGTCAAGCCGGGCCCCGTTCCGGCCGCCGATGGCTCGATGCAGGCACCCCATGTCAACGTCACCATCTTCATGCGCGGCATGCTGAAGCACCTCGCGACGCGGATCTACTTCCCCGGCGAGCCGGCCAACGCGGCCGATCCGGTTCTGCGTAGCGTTCCGGCCGGGCGTCGCGACACGTTGATCGCGAAGCCGATCGGCAATCGCGCGCTGCAGTGGAACGTGGTGCTCCAAGGCGCGGGCGAAACCGTGTTCTTCGAGTACTGACGCCGGCAACGATGCTGCCTGCCAGCTGCTGAGCGGCGCCCGACGGTGCCCGACATGCTCTTCACCACCGACGCCATGCGCGCGATCTTTTCCGCTCGCGCGCGGCTGGCGCGAATGCTCGAATTCGAAGCGGCGCTCGCGCGCGCCGAAGCACGCGCCGGCGTGATCCCGCAGGCGGCCGCGGACGCGATTGCGCTGCAGTGCGACGCAGCGCGGTTCGATACCGGGGAGATCGACGCGGCTGCGCGCACCGCCGGAAACGTTGCGATCCCGCTCGTCGCGGCGTTGACGCGCGCTGTCGGCGCCGTCGACGCCGATGCGAAGGGCTATGTGCATTGGGGTGCGACCAGCCAGGACGCGATCGACACGGGCCTCGTGCTGCAACTTCGCGACGCGCTGGCGCTCATCGATGCCGACCTCGCACGTCTCGCCGGCGCGCTCGCGATGCAAGCCCGGCGCCACACGGCGACGGTTCTTTCCGGCCGCACGTGGCTGCAGCAGGCGTTGCCGATCACGCTCGGGGTCAAGCTCGCCGCGATCGTGAGCGCGCTCGATCGTCATCGCGATCGCATCGCGTCGCTTCGCAGCCGCGCGCTCGTGCTGCAGTTCGGGGGCGCCGCCGGCACGCTTGCATCGTTGCACGAGCGCGGCCTCGCCGTGTCCGACGAGCTCGGCAGGGAACTTGGCCTCGAGGTGCCGGACATGCCGTGGCATACCGAGCGCGACCGGCTCTGCGAGATCGCCGCCACGCTCGGCATGCTGACTGCCACGCTCGGCAAGCTCGCGCGCGATCTTTCGCTTCTCGCGCAAACCGAAGTCGGCGAAGCCGACGAGCCTGCGGCACCCGGACGCGGCGGTTCGTCGACGATGCCGCAGAAGCGCAATCCGGTCGGCGCATCGATCGCGCTTGCCGCGTCCCTCCGCGTCCCGGGGCTCGTCGCGACGATGTTGCAGGCCGCGGTGCAGGAACACGAACGCGGGCTCGGCAACTGGCCCGCGGAATGGGAAACGCTGCCTCAGATCGTCATGCTGACCGCAGGAGCGCTGGACGCGATGGCGGAAGTTGCCGAAGGTCTCGACATCCACGTCGACCGCATGCGCGCGAACCTCGATCTCACGCACGGGCTCATCTTCGCGGAGGCGGTGCAGATGGCGCTCGCGCCGGCGATGGGCCGCGACGCCGCGCATTCGCTCGTTGCGGGCGCCTGTCGGCGCGCCAGTGCGCAGCGCGCGCATTTGCGCGACATTCTCGAAAACGAGCCGCGCGTCAACGACGTGCTCGGCCGCGAAGCGATCGCGCATCTCTTCGATCCGGCCGCTTACCTCGGCCAGAGTCGGGCGTACGTGGCGCGAGCGCTCGTTCGACATCCCGCACAGCGCGGGTGAAGGAGGAGCGTCCGCCATGCCGTTCGCACAACTTCCCGGCGTACGCCTGCATTACCGCATGGACGGCGACGCAGGCTCGCCGCCGTTGCTGCTCTCCAATTCGCTCGGCACCTCCCTCGAGATGTGGGAGCCGCAGATCGGCGTGCTCGAGGCGCGCTTTCGCGTGGTTCGCTACGACAGCCGCGGACATGGGCGCTCCGAAGTGACGCGCGGCCCGTATTCGATCGAGATGCTCGCGCAGGACGCGCTCGGGCTGCTCGACGCACTGGCGATCCCGCGCGCGCACGTATGCGGCCTGTCGATGGGCGGCGTCGTCGCGATGTGGCTCGGCGTGAACGCCCCGGCGCATGTCGATCACCTGGTGCTCGCGAATACCGCGGCGAAGATCGGCACCGCCGAAACCTGGAACGCGCGCATCGACGCGGTGCGAAAGGGTGGCATGGCCTCGATCGCGCCCGCGGTGCTCGCGCGCTTTTTCTCGCCGCAACTGCTCGAGCAGCCGACGCCGATGATCGCGCAGGTGCGTGCGACGCTGGAGGCGACGCCGAAGGAAGGCTACATCGCTTCGTGCGCCGCGGTGCGTGACGCCGATCTGCGCCATGCGCTGCATCGTGTGCGCGCGCCGACGCTCGTCATCGTCGGGACGGGTGACCTGTCGACGCCGGCCCAGGACGGGCGCTACGTCGCCGACCAGATCCACGGCGCACGCTGCCTCGAGCTGCCGACCACCCACCTGTCGAATATCCAGGCGGCACCCGCATTCACGCAGGCGCTCGTGGAATTCCTCACCGGTCGCGCCTAGCGCGACCTCACCGAACGGGACCGATCAATGGACGAACACGAACGCTACGACAACGGGCTCTCGGTGCGCCGCGCGGTGCTCGGCGATGCGCACGTGGATCGCACGCTTTCGCGGCGCAACGAGTTCAACGAGGAATTCCAGGCGCTGATCACGCGCTACGCCTGGGGCGAGATCTGGACGCGGCCGGGGTTGCCGCGGCACACGCGCAGCCTGTTGACGCTTGGCCTCATGGTCGCGCTGAACCGACCCGACGAATTCCGGCTGCACCTTCGCGCCGCCTTCAACAACGGCGTGACGCGCGACGAGGTGCGCGAGGTGCTGATGCATTGCGCCATCTATGCCGGCGTGCCGGCCGCCAATTCCGCCTTCCATTGGGCGGAAGAGGTGTTCGCACAGATGGACGAATCCGCGACGTAGATTGCGCGCTGCCGGGCGGAAGCCGTTTCGCGTCACCGCGCATCCGCCTCGGGCGACTGCGCCCGCGCCAGCACTGCCCGCAGCAGCACGTTGCAGCCCGCCGCCAGGTCTTCGGGGCGCGCGCTCTCGAGCTCGTTGTGGCTGATGCCGCCCTCGCACGGGACGAAGACCATCGCCGTGGGTGCAACGCGCGCGACGTACACCGCATCGTGCGCGGCGCCGCTCACGATATCGCGATGGCTGAGACCGAGTGCCCGTGCGCATTCGCGAACCGAATCGACGAGGGCGGGCGCGAAATGACACGGGGGGAAATAGACCACCTCCTGCACATCGGCTTCCACTCGGCACTCGGCAGCGAGCCTTTGTGCGGTCGTGGTCAGGTCCTCCGCCATCGCGCGGAGCGTCGCATCGTTTGCATTGCGCAGATCGACGCTCATCTGCACATCGCCGGGCACGACGTTGCGCGAGTTCGGCCTGACCTGCATGTAGCCGACGGTGCCCCGCGCGTAGTCGGGATACGTGTGCGCGATGCGATTGACTTCGAGCACCAGGCGGCTCGCCGCGATCAGCGCATCGCGACGCAGATCCATCGGCGTCGGCCCGGCGTGCGCATCCTGCCCGGTGAAGCGGACGTCGAACCAGCGCTGGCCCAGCGCGCCCTGAACCACGCCGATCGTGGTGCGCGTTTCCTCGAGCACCGGCCCTTGCTCGATGTGGGCCTCGAAATACGCGTCGATCGGGTGCGCTCGCCCTTCACCGGCGTAGCCGATGCGCTTCAATGCATCGCCGGCGCGGATGCCGTCGCCATCTTTCGCCGCCAGCGCCAGTTCGGCGCGGAACACGCCGGCGAACACGCCCGAACCCATCATGACCGGCACGAATCGCGAGCCCTCCTCGTTGGTCCAGGAAACGACCTCGATGGGCGCGCGAGTTGCAATCGCGTCGTCGTTCAGCGTGCGCACGACTTCGAGACCGGCCATCACGCCGTAGGCACCATCGAATTTTCCGCCTGACGGCTGCGTGTCGAGATGACTGCCGATGACCACCGGCAAGGCGGCGGGGTCGCTTCCGGGACGCCGGGCGAAAATGTTGCCGACCTCGTCCGTGCGCACGGTCAACCCTGCCTCGCGCGCCCAGCGCACGAAAAGATCGCGACCCTGGCGATCGTCTTCGGTCAGCGTGATGCGCCGCACGCCTCCCTTCGGCGTGCCGCCGACGCGCGCGAGGTCCATCAGAGACGACCAGAGGCGCTCGGCGTCGATCATCGTTCCCGTCGCTGTTGCTGGCACGGCATCCCCTTCGTCTGTTCGAGCGAGTACGCGGCTAGCGTCGCTGTCCAGCGTGCCCATCGGGCAGCCGGCGTTGCAAGTCGAACGCCGAGCGCGCGTGCGCGAGGCAGAAATGCCCGACCAGCTCACCGAGCATCGACGATGCGGCCAGCGCCTGCGCGTTCGTCGCATCGAGGCGCGCAACCGCTTCCGCGGCCTCCTCGCGCAGCCTGCGCTCGTCGACCGTGACGAGCCGTCCGTGGTCGAGAACCATCCTCCCGCCGATCATCACGCTGTCGACCGCCGCCCCGCTTTCGGCGAATGCGAGCTGCAGCAGCGGCGCGCGCAGCGGCACGTAATTGATGTGTGCAAGGTCGAGGAAGACGATGTCGGCCGCGAAACCGGGCTCGAGCTGGCCGATGTCGGTGAAGCCGAGCGCGGCGGCGCTGCCCTGCGTGGCCGCGCGGAACGCCTCCTCCACCGAGAGCCAGCGTTCGGGATCCGCATCGGCAATGCGCGAAAGGTACGCGGCAAGGCGCAGCGCTTCGAACATGTTCTGGCCGTCCGACGTGTTGGTTGCGTCGGTGCCGATGGCGAGCCGAAGTCCGGCGTCGAGCATCTCGCGCGCGGGGGCGACCCCCGAACCCAACCGCAGGTTGCTCATCGGGTTGTGGACCAGCGTCGCGCCGGCATCGGCGAGACGCGCGATGTCGTTCGCATCCATCCAGATGCCGTGTGCGGCGCTGAAGCGCGGTCCCGGCAGGCCCAGGTGAACAAGGTGCTCGACCAGGCTGCGCCCGTAGCGTGCATGCGCGAGAACCGCCTGCGTCTTGCTCTCGGCGAGGTGCGTCTGCAATCCGACGTCGAACTCGGCGGCGAGCCTCGCGCAGCCCGTCATGAACGCATCGGTGCAATGCAGTGGAATCGTCGGCGCGATCGCCGGGCGGATGAACTCAGGGTCGAACGCCCAGTGCCGTAGTGCGTCATGCGCAGCCGCGAGGCTTGCATCGGATGGCGCCATCGCGATCCTCGCCGCCTGCTCGCGCGCGTCCGGCGGCAGCCATTCCAGCAAGCCGGGTAGCGCGTGATAGAGCGAGCGATCCGCCAGCATCGGCGCGACAACCGCACGTATGCCGGTTTCGTCGTACGCGCTGGCGACGGCGTCCAGTCCCTCGCGTGACGGCGCAGGAATCTCGACGAACAGGTCGTAGCACGCCGTACAGCCTTTGCGGATCAGCTCGACCGCCGAGAGCTTCGCGCTGAGATGCTTGTCGGCGATCGAGCGATGGGCGCTGATTGCACCGCTCGCACACAGAAAGACTTCGAGCGGCACGCGATCCGGAACGAGCCCCTTGCCGAGCGCGCCATGGCTATGCGTGTGCGCGTTCACGAGTCCGGGAATAAGCAGCCGGTCGGATGCATCGACGACCACGTGGTTGATCGCCTCCATCACGCCGGGCCGCTCGATCGCCTCGATCCGGCCGTCGCGAAGCAGGAGATCCGCCATCTCGCAGCTGCGCAGATCGCCACGCAATACGCGTCCTCCACGCACGAGCAGCGTCTCGCCGCCCGATCGCTTCATGCCGCCTCCGGCTGCGCATCCGCGCTGCGCGTCATGTGCCGGCCGAGCTCGTAGCGATCGGCGTTGGCGCGCTCGCACTCGAAGACGATGCGGCCGCCCGACATCACGGCAATCCGGTCAGACAATTCGAGCACTTCGTCGAGATCCTCGCTGACAAGGAGCACCGCGACGCCGCGGTCGCGGGCCGCGGCGATCTGCGCGCGGATCTCGGCCGCGGCGGCTGCATCGAGTCCGAAGCACGGGTTCTGCAGGATCAGAAGACGCACGTCTTCCGACAGCTCACGCGCAAGCACCGTGCGTTGCACGTTGCCGCCCGACAGCGTGTCGATGCGGGCGAGCGGCGACGACGCATGGATCCGGTAACGGGCGATCAACGCTTCGGCCCATTGGCGAAGCACGCGCCGGCGGAGCCACCCGTGCCACGCGATCGGCGGCTGGTCGTAGCGTCGCAGCGCAAGGTTCGCCATCACCGAAAGCGAGCGCACGCAATCGTTCAGCAGCGGCTCTTCGGTGAGCAGGAACACGCCGTAGCGCTGCATTTCGCGGCGGCTGCGAGCGTAAGGGCGGCCGTCGACGCGAATGGAGCCGCCGGTGGCCTCGCGCTGCCCGGCGAGAACTTCGACCAGCTCGCGCTGGCCGTTCCCCGACACGCCGGCGATGGCCAGGATCTCGCCCTTGCGCAACGCGAACGTCGCATCGGCGACGGCCAGCGTTCCGCGATCGCCCTGCGCATTCAGTTCCCGCACTTCGCAATAGACGTCGCCCGGTGCCCGGGTGCGATCCATGGCGGGTGCGGCGCCAACGGCGGTGTCCCCGCCGAACATCAGTTGCGCGAGCGCGTCCACGCTCGTGGCGGCGGTCTCGGTCGTCAACAGCACGCGCCCGCCTCGCATCACCGAAACGTCCTGCGCGAAGCGCATCACCTCGCGAAACTTGTGCGTGATCAGCACGACCGTCAGCATGCCCCTGTCGACCAGGGTGCGCATCTCGCCCAGCACCTGGTCGGCCTCGTCGGGGGTGAGCACCGACGTCGGCTCGTCGAGCACGAGAAAGCGGCGGCCGAGGTAGAGCTGCTTCAGTATTTCGAGCTTCTGCTTCTCGCCCGCCGAAAGCGAGGCGACCAGCGCACCGGTATCGAGCCGGAACGCCATCCCGCGCATGAACTCGCCGAGCAAGCGATGCTCGGATCTCCAGTCGATGACGGCGGGCAGGTGGGCGCGCCCAAGGATCAGGTTCTCGGCGACGGTCATTTGCGACACCAGCGTGAAATGCTGATAGACCATCCCGAGACCGAGCGCGCGCGATTGCAGGGGCGAGCGGATCTCGCGCTCGGTGCCGTCCACGAGAATCGTCCCGCGATCGGCGCGGTAATACCCCATCACGCACTTCACGAGCGTGCTCTTGCCGGCGCCGTTTTCGCCGAGCAGCGCATGCATGCGTCCGGAACGGAACTGCACCGACGCTCTGGAAAGCGCCTGCACCGAGCCGAAGCGCTTGTCGAGGTCGCGTACCTCGAGCGAGGGAGGGCGCTCGCGCGCGCTCGTCGTCATCGCGATATCGACAGCTCGCTTGGCGCACCGGAGAGCGCGTGCCGCGTCGACGAGCTGTAGACGAGGAGCACGAGCGTGAGGAGGTACGGCGCCGCGCTGTAGAGGTAGTAGCCGCTCGTGACGCCGACCGTCTGCAGTGCGGGACCGAGCGCGGAAGCCCCGCCGAAGAGCAGCGACGCCCACAGGCAGCGCAGCGGACTCCAGCGCGCGAAGATGACGAGCGCGATCGCCATCAGGCCCTGTCCGCTGGAGAGTCCCTCGTTCCAGTTGCCGGGATAATAAAGCGACAGGAAGGCGCCGCCGACGCCGGCGAGAAAGCCGCCGGCCGTCGTCGCGAGCGTGCGGATTGCATTCACCGAACGGCCGAGCGCACGCGCGGCGTCGGCACTCTCGCCGGCCATGCGCAGGAGCAGGCCGAGGCGCGTGTTCGCGATGCCCCATTGCAACGCCACCGCGAGTGCTGCGCCGATCAGGAACAGCGGGCTGATTTCCAGCGCCGCGCGCACGGCGGGCTCGTCGCTCCATGCACCGAGCGGCAGCGCGGGAAGCATGGCCGCACGCGGCGCGATGAACGGCTTCCCGAGGTAGAACGCGAGGCCGATGCCGAACAGGAACAGCGCGATGCCGACAGCGATGTCATTGACACGCGGCAGGTTGCAGATCGCGGCGTGCAGCAGGCCGAACGCGGCCCCGGCCGCTCCGGCGGCGAGTACGCCGAGCCACGGCGATCCGGTCAGCGTCGCGCCGGCGAAACCTGTCATCGCGCCCATCAGCAGCGTGCCTTCGAGCCCGAGGTTCACGCGTCCGCTTTTTTCGGTCAGCACTTCGCCGAGGCTCACGAACAGGTAGGGCGTCGATACGCGCAGCGCGCCGCCGACGATGGCGAGCGCGACGCCGTACCATCCGATGCCGGCCGCGCCTGTCATGGAGATCGTGCGAACCAGCGCCAGCGGCCGGCGAGCGCGTTGCTCGCGAGCACGCAGACGAAGATCAGCCCCTGCAGGACCTGCGTCGTTGCATCCGGCATGTCGAAGCGCCGCTGCAGCAAGCCTCCGCTTGCCGAGATGCCGCCGACCAGCAGCGCAACCGGAACGATCGCCAGCGGATTCTGACGGGCGAGGAACGCGACGAGGATGCCGGTGTAGCCGAAGCCCACGATCAGCGATTCACTCGCGGCGCCATGCACCGCGAGCACTTCGATCGCGCCGGCAAGCCCCGCGGCGCCACCGCCCATCAGGCACGCGAGGATCACGAGCCGGCCGATCGGAAGTCCCGCGACCTGCGCCGCCCGGCGATTGCCGCCGAGCACGTTCATCGAAAAGCCGAGCGTCGTATGGCGGATCAGCACGAACAGGATGATGCAGATGCAGACACCGATGACCAGTCCCCAATGCACCGACCAGCCGGGGATGCTGCCGATCCGGAACGCGTCCGGGACCGGCCAGCTTTGCGCCTTGAGCGTCTGCGAGAAATCGCGCACCGGACCGCTGATCAGATGGTTGAACAGGGCGATTGCGATGTAGTTGAGCAGAAGGCTCGCAATGGTCTCGTTGACGCCCCGCCAGTGCTTGAGCGCGCCGGCCGCCGCGATCCACAGCGCACCGGCGAGCGCGCCCCCGAGCAGGGCCGCCAGTGTTCCGACCCAGGGCGACGCCGTGGCGACGGCGGTCGCAACGAGCACCGCGCACAGTCCACCGATGACGAGCGCGCCTTCGGCGCCGATCACGAGCAGGCCCACGCGCGCGGGCAACGCCGTGCAAAGCGCGGTAAGGATGATGGGCGACGCTTGCGTCAGCGTGCCCTCGATCGAAAAGCGCGTGCCGAACCCGCCGAGGTAGAGCGCCGAATAGACGGCAAGCGGATTGCGTCCGCCGAGTGCGACGAAGACGCCGAACAGCACGAGCGCAACGGCGAGCGCGCCGGCGGACAGCACCAGCGCCTCGAGCGGCTCGACGTACACACGCGCAACCGGCCACGACGAGGCGCGATGTGCGGGCTGCGCCGCTGCGCTCCCCGTCAGTCCCGTTCGATCAACGGCGCTTCCGCTGGTCGATCGCATGCGTCGCCGGTCATGTCAGTCGTGAAGGGCCGCCCCGAACGACCGACCGGCCGCCTGAAGTGGAGCCAGCGCCGCGAGCGTGGAGGCCGTTTCATCCTCGTGTCGCCGGGTCACTTCAGTCCCGTCTCGCCGATGGCGCCTTCGACCAGCCACTTGACGTTCACCTTGTAGTCGTTGTCGGCGTTCGAGATTTCCTGTCCCGCAGCGAGGATCTGCTTGCCCTCGTTGTCCTTGAGCGGTCCCTTGTAGAGCTTCAGCGTGTCGTCGGTGAACGCCTGGCGCGCCCGCAGCACTTCCTGGCGCACGCTCTCCGGGACGGATTTGCCGAACGGGCTGATCGCGACCATCCCCTGCTTGAATCCGCCCCGCAACAGGTTCGGGTAGCTGCCGCCGGTCTGCCATGCGTGGACGAAATCGCCGGCCTTGGTCCAGTTCCATTCGGCACCGGTCAGGAAGCCCTTCGGCGCGAGTGCGCTCAAGTCGGTGTGGTAGCCGCAACTGTAAATGCCGCGGCGCTCGGCGGTTTCGATCGCGACCTTCGGACCGTCGACGTCGGCGATGATCACGTCCACACCCTGGTCGGCGAGCGCGTTGACGGCCTGCGCCTCCTTGACTGGATTGTCCCAGTCGCCGGTGATCACGACGCGGCACGTCGCGTCCGGGCGCACCGAGCGCGCGCCGAGCACGAACCCGTTGCAATTGTTGAAGATGAAGTAGAGCGGCTTGGACCCGATGAAGCCGAGCTTGCCGGTCTTGGTCATCCGGCCGGCGGCAATGCCGCAAAGGTAATGCGGTTCTTCCATGTAGCCGCGATAGCCGATGGCGTTCTTCGGGTCGCCGTCCTTCCACAGCGCGCCGCCATGGATGAACAGCACGTCGGGATATTTGCGCGCCAGATTCAGCACGAACGGCCAGTATCCGAACGACGTGGCGACGATGCCTTTGCATCCGTCCACCTGAATCATGCTTTCCATGACGCGCTCGCACTGCGCGGTTTCCGGCACGCGTTCCTGCTCGACGACGGTAACGCCAGGCATCTTCGCCATCTGCCGCGCGGCGACGGCGAACGACTGGTTGAAGCCGTAGTCGTCGCGTGATGCCGAATAGAGAAAGCCGACCTTGATCGGCTTGGCGTCGGCAGCATGCGCCAGCCGGCCGACGGTACTCGCGAATGCGCCCACGGCGATGATGTTCGCGCCGCGAATCAGAACGTCGCGACGACCGTTTGAAAAACGCTCACCCGATTTCATCGATACTCCCTGTTGAGTATTCACGGCCACGCGCCCGGCCCGAGGGGAGCCGGCGCGGAGTGCATGTATAGACCGCGCCGGGTCGCTTGTCCATGGCGCGGGACGGACCCCGCTATCGCGACCGGCCGCCGCCCGTCAGTGAGCCCATCACGCCGCGCACGATCGCCCGGCCGATCGATGAGCCGACGCTGCGCATCGCGCTCTTGGCCATCGCCTCGACGAGGCTGTCCTTGCGGCCGCTGCCTTTCATGAGTCCGCCGAGCGAGCCCGTGATCGAGTCGACGATGCCGCCGCCGGTCCCGGCGGTGTTGATCGACGGCGCCTGGGCCGACGCCGCGGCACGATTGGCGAGCTTCTCGTAGGCCGACTCGCGATCGACCGTCTTCTCGTACACGCCTTTCACCGGCGAACGTTCCATCACCGCCTTGCGCTCCTCGGGCGTGATTGCGCCGATGCGCGACGCGGGCGGCAGGACGAACGCGCGCTCCACCATGTTCGGCCGGCCCTTCTCGTCGAGGAACGAGATCAGCGCCTCACCCACGCCGAGCTCGGTGATCGCCTTCTCGGTGTCGATCGCCGGATTGGCGCGCATCGTCGACGCGGCCGATTTCACCGCCTTCTCGTCGCGCGGCGTGAAGGCGCGAAGCGCGTGCTGAACACGGTTGCCGAGCTGCCCCAGCACGATGTCGGGCACGTCGAGCGGATTCTGCGTCACGAAGAAGACGCCGACGCCCTTCGAGCGAACGAGCCGCACGACCTGCTCGATCTTGTCGAGCAGCGCCTTCGGCGCGTCGGTGAAGAGCAGGTGCGCCTCGTCGAAGAAGAACACGAGCTTCGGCTTGTCGCGATCGCCGACTTCGGGCAGGCGCTCGTAGAGCTCGGAGAGCAGCCACAAGAGCATCGTCGCGTATAGCTTCGGTGACTGCATCAGCTTGTCGGCCGCGAGGATGTTGACGATCCCGCGCTCGGCGTCGGTCTGCAGCAGATCGTCGATATTCAGCATCGGTTCGCCGACGAACTTGTCGCCGCCCTGCTGCTCGAGCGCGAGCAGGCCCCGCTGGATCGCGCCGATCGACGCGGCCGAGACATTGCCGTACGAGGTGGTCAGGCTTGCCGCGTTGTCACCCGCGTATTGCAGCAGCGCGCGCAGGTCCTTCATGTCGAGCAGCAGCAGGCCGTTGTCGTCGGCGAGCTTGAAGACGAGCGTGAGCACACCTTGCTGTGTCTCGTTCAGCCCCAATATCCGGCTGAGCAGAAGCGGTCCGAGATCGCTCACGGTGGCGCGCACCGGGTGTCCCTGCTCACCGAACACGTCCCAGAACACCACGGGCATCGCGGCGAACTGCGGTGCTGGCGCGTTGATCGTATCGAGGCGCGCCTTGAGCCTGGGCGACATCGCGCCTGGTTGGCTCATCCCGGCGAGATCGCCCTTGACGTCGGCCATGAACACCGGCACGCCGATGGCGCTCATCCGCTCGGCGATCACCTGCAGCGTCACCGTCTTGCCGGTGCCGGTTGCACCGGTGATCAGTCCGTGCCTGTTGGCAAGTGCGGGCAGCAGATCGAGTTCGAGATCGCCGTGCTTGGCGATGGGCAGGGGATCGGACATGGGTGCTCCATCATGCGCGAACGGCATGGGCGTCGCCGGCCGCGCTTTCATAGCTGTTCGCGCCGAGTTTAGCGCGGACCGGGACGCCGCGGTGGCGAAGTCCGGAGATGCGTCCGCGACGAGCGAAGCGTATGCTTGGCCGTCGAGGGCTCGTGTGACGCAAGCGATCCCCGTTCGCCTATTGCCGAACCGCGCGTGGAGGAACCCATGGCGAAGGTCCAGGCCGGCAGCATCATGCTGAATTACGAGCGGCAGGGGAGCGGTGAACCGCTTGTCCTCATTCCGTATCTCGCAGCGGATCATGCCTGTTATGCATTCCAGGTCGCCGATTACGCGAAGCACTTCACCTGCATCTCGATCGATCTGCGCGGAACGGGTGAATCGGACGATCAGGCTCGCGCATACACCACACAGGATCTCGCCGACGATGTCGCGGCGCTCATGCAGGCGATCGGCATCGACAAGGCGCATGTCGCCGGTCTGTCGCTTGGCGCCGCCACCGGCATGTGGCTGGCCGCCCGATATCCCGACCGCGTCAAGTCGCTTTCGCTGCACAGCGGGTGGCCGGCAACCGACGCTTACGTGCGGACGATCGTCAGCGGCTGGCAGCTGATGGCGAAAGCGTTGAACAGCACGGCGGAGATGGTCATTGCCGGCATCTTCCCGTGGTGTTTCACGCCGGAGCTCTATGTGCAAAAGCCCGACTATATCGAGGCGCTGTCCGATTTCGTGCGCGGGCGGCCCGCGCAGCGGGTCGACGCGTTCATCCGCCAGTCCGATGCGGTGATCGCGCACGACGTCGAGGCGCAGCTTGCGCGCATCGTCGCGCCGACACAGATCACGTTCGGGCGCCATGACGCGATCACCTCGACCCGCTTCGCCGAGCGGCTTACGAACGGCATCGCGCATTCGCAGTTGCACGTATTCGACGATTGCTCGCATGCGCCGATCTACGAAAACGTTGCCGTGTTCAACGCGACGACGCTTGCGTTCTTGCGCGGGAACGCCGATTGAATTGCGTGCGGTGAGCGTCGCCGGGGGCCCGGTACGCCCGGACTGATCCGCCGCGGCCGCGAGGTGGCGAATCTGCGAGGGTGCAGCCATCCGTCAAGCCCACGCGGATCGAGTATTGCGTTAAGGGGGAGCGACCCGCATATTTGTGGGCTGGGCCTTTATCCCCCGTGCGGCGTACCGCGGCGCCAGGGCTGACAAACCCGCCGGATTTCTGCTAGAATCCGGCCCGATAAGTAATCAGAAATGGGCTGGGCGCAGCCCATTTTTTTTTGGTTTTCGAAGGTTGAATGAGCGTTGGTGAACTGCTCGGGCAAACCGTACCGGCATTGGGGTACGAGCTCGTCGACTGGGACATGTCGGCGCGCACGCGCCAGATCCGCGTCTTCATCGACAAGCCGGACGGCGTCGATGTCGAGGATTGCGCGCGCGTATCGAACCATCTGACGCGACTCTTCACGGTCGAAAACGTTGATTTCGAGCGGCTCGAAGTGTCGTCGCCGGGCCTCGACCGACCGCTCAAGCGGCTTGCCGACTACGACCGGTTCGCGGGCCAGGAAGCACAGTTGACATTGAGCGCGCCGGTCGATGGCGCGCGACGCATCAAAGGAATCTTGCGCGGCACCGAAGGGGACGGCGTCCTCGTCGAGACCGCGACCGGCGTGAAAGCGTTCCCGTTCGGAACGATCACGCGGGCGCGGCTCGTGCCCGCCATCGAGTGGAGAAAAGGAAAATGAACCGCGAACTACTGTTGCTCGTGGACGCGCTCTCGCGCGAAAAGAACGTGCCCAAGGAAATCGTGTTCACGGCGCTCGAAGCCGCGCTCGCGTCGGCCACGAAGAAGAAGTATGCCGACAACATCGATGCGCGCGTCGAGATCGACCGTGAGACCGGCGATTACGAGACGTTCCGCCGCTGGACGGTCGTGCCCGACGAGGAGCACGAGGAGCCCGCGCACCAGATTGCCATCACCGACGCCGCCGAGCGCGACCCCGCGCTCGCGCTCGGCGACGTCGTCGAGGAGCCCCTCGAGCCGGTCGAATTCGGCCGTATCGGCGCGCAGGCGGCAAAGCAGGTGATCCTGCAGAAGATCCGTGACGCCGAGCGCGAGCAGATCCTCAACGATTTCCTCGAGCGCGACGACAACCTGCTGTCGGGAACGGTCAAGCGCATCGAGCGCGGCAACGTGATCGTCGAGTCGGGCCGCATCGAGGGCCTGATCCCGCGCGACCAGCTCATTCCGAAGGAAATGCTGCGCGTCGGCGACCGCATTCGCGCTTACGTCATGAAGATCGATCGCACCGCGAAGGGTCCGCAGCTGATCCTTTCGCGCGTCGCACCCGAATTCATCATGCGGCTGTTCGAGCTCGAGGTGCCCGAGATCGAGGAAGGGCTGATCGAGATCCGCGCCGCCGCGCGCGACCCCGGCATCCGCGCGAAAATCGCCGTCAAGTCGAACGATCCGCGGCTCGATCCGCAAGGCACGTGCATCGGCATGCGCGGCTCGCGCGTCACCGCGGTGACGAACGAGCTCGCCGGCGAGCGCGTCGACATCGTGCTGTGGTCCGACGATCCGGCGAAGCTCGTGATCAACGCGCTCGCGCCGGCCGAAGTGCAAAGCATCGTCGTCGACGAGGAGCGGCACGCAATGGATGTCGTCGTCGACGAGGAGAACCTCGCCATCGCCATCGGCCGCAGCGGCCAGAACGTGCGGCTCGCCTCGGAGATGACGGGCTGGGAGCTGAACCTGATGAGCGTCGAGGAATCGCAGCAGAAGCAGGAAGCCGAGACCACGCGCCTGCGCGCGCTCTTCATCGACAAGCTCGACGTCGACGAAGAGGTGGCCGATATCCTGATCGGCGAGGGCTTCACGTCGCTCGAGGAAGTGGCCTACGTGCCGATCACCGAAATGCTCGAGATCGAGGCGTTCGACGAGGACACCGTGAACGAGCTTCGCTCGCGTGCGCGCAATGCGCTGCTCACCGACGCGATCGCACGCGAGGAAAGCGTGGAGAACGTGGAGGAGGCGCTGCTCTCGCTCGAGGGCATGGACATCGACATCGCGAGCAAGCTCGCGGCCAACGGCATCACCACGCGTGACGCGCTGGCCGATCTCGCGGGCGACGAATTGGTCGAATTGACCGGCATGGACCCGTCGAAGGCGCAGGACCTCATCATGAAGGCGCGCGCGCACTGGTTCGAGGCGCCGGCGGAAGCGTCGCAAACGAGTGCGGCGGCGTAAGGGCAAGGCAGTCTAGGCGGTACGGGAGAAGCGCATGGCGCAAACGACGATCGAACAATTCGCGACGGACCTCAAGATGCCGGCCGTCGCGTTGCTGGAACAGCTTTCCGCGGCCGGCGTCGCGGCGAAGAAGCAGGGCGACATGCTCTCCGAGCAGGACAAGACGCGCCTGCTCGATTACCTGCGCAAGCAGCATGGTGCGGCCGGCGACGGCAAGAAGCGCATCACGCTCACCCGCAAGTCGACGTCCGAAATCAAGGCGGCCGACTCGCAGGGCAAGGCGCGCACGATCCAGGTCGAGGTGCGCAAGAAGCGCGTGCTCGTGCGCCGCGAGGAAGAGGCGGCGGCCGCGGCGGCCCCGGTCGTCGAGGAAGCGCCCGCCGTCACGGCAGCGCCGATGCTGAGCGCCGATGAAATCGCCTCCCGCGAGGCGGAAGAGCGCAAGGCGCAGGAGCTCATTGCCCGCCAGCAGGAAGACCTGCAGAAGAAGCAGCAGGAGGCGGTAAGGCGCAAGACGAAGAAGGAACGCGAGGCCGAGGAGGCCGCGGCGCGCGTCGCGGCGGAAGCGAAGGCTGCCGAGGAGGCGAAAGCAGCCGCCAGCGCGGCCGCTACGGCTGCCGTGGCGAAGCCCGTTGCCAAGCCCGAAGGCACGCTGCACCGCCCGGCCGCCAAGCCCGGCGAGAAGCGCGACAAGACGGCGAAGAAGGCGCCGGGACAGGTGTTCCAGGAAGAGGCCGCGCGTCGGCGTGCGTTGCGCTTGCGCGGCGACACGAGTGGCGGCGCCGCCACCGGTGGCTGGCGCGGTCCCAAGGGCGGCCGGCATGGCCGCGAGGACGAGAGCGGCGAAGCCGCGGGCGCCTCGGCGTCGGCGGGTCCGCTCGTGCGCGACATCTTCGTGCCCGAGACGATCACCGTGGCCGATCTCGCACACAAGATGTCGGTGAAGGCCGCCGAAGTCATCAAGTCGCTGATGAAGCTCGGCTCGATGGTGACGATCAACCAGGTGATCGACCAGGAAACGGCGATGATCGTGGTCGAGGAAATGGGTCACCGCGCGAAGGCCGCGAAGCTCGACGATCCGGATGCGCTGCTCGAGGAAACCGAGCAGGCGCACGAGGCCGAGTCGCTGCCGCGTCCGCCGGTCGTCACCGTGATGGGGCACGTCGACCACGGCAAGACGTCGCTGCTCGACACGATCCGCCGCACGCGCGTCGCGAGCGGCGAGGCGGGCGGCATCACGCAGCACATCGGCGCGTATCACGTCGAAACGCGCAAGGGCACCATCACGTTCCTCGACACGCCCGGGCACGAAGCCTTCACGGCGATGCGCGCACGGGGTGCGAAGGTCACCGACATCGTCGTGCTGGTCGTCGCGGCCGACGACGGCGTGATGCCGCAGACGAAGGAAGCGATCGCGCACGCGAAGGCGGGCAATGTTCCGATCGTCGTTGCGATGAACAAGATCGACAAGCCCGACGCCAATCCCGACCGCGTGAAGCAGGAGCTCGTGGCCGAAAGCGTGCTGCCCGAAGAGTACGGCGGCGACGTGCAGTTCATGCCGGTGTCGGCAAAGACCGGGCAGGGTATCGACGAGTTGCTCGACGCCGTCCTGCTGCAGGCCGAGGTGCTGGAACTGAAGGCGCCGAAGGATGCGCCGGCGAAGGGCATCGTCATCGAATCGCGGCTCGACAAGGGCCGCGGCCCGGTTGCCACCGTGCTCGTGCATTCCGGCACGCTGAAACGCGGCGACGTCGTGCTCGCCGGGGCCGTCTTCGGCCGCGTACGCGCGATGACCGACGAGAACGGCAAGCCGGTGAACGAGGCCGGTCCGGCCATTCCGGTGGAAATACAGGGCTTGTCCGACGTGCCGCTCGCCGGCGAGGAAGTGCTGGCGCTCGGCGACGAGCGCAAGGCGCGCGAGATCGCGCTGTTCCGCCAGGGCAAGTTCCGCGACGTCAAGCTCGCGAAGCAGCATGCGGCGAAGCTCGAGAACATGTTCGAGCAGATGGGCGAGTCGGGCGTCAAGACGCTCACGCTGATCGTCAAGGCCGACGTGCAGGGCAGCTACGAGGCGTTGCAGCAGGCGCTGACGAAGCTGTCCACCGCCGAGGTGAAGGTCAACATCGTGCACGCGGCGGTGGGCGGCATCACCGAATCGGACATCAACCTGGCGCTGGCGTCGAAGGCCGTGGTGATCGGCTTCAACGTGCGCGCCGACGGGCAGGCGCGCAAGCTCGCCGAGTCGAGCGGCGTGCAGATCCGCTACTACAACATCATCTACGAAGCGGTCGACGACGTGAAGGCTGCGCTGTCCGGCATGCTGACGCCCGAGCAGAAGGAGAACCGGCTCGGACTCGTCGAGGTGCGCGAGGTCTATCGCATCTCGAAGGTCGGGACCGTGGCCGGCTGCTACGTGCTCGACGGCGTGGTTCGACGCGGCGCGAAGGTGCGTATCGTGCGCGACAGCGTCGTCGTTCACGACGGCGAGCTCGATTCGCTGAAGCGCTTCAAGGACGATGTGCGCGAAGTGAAGGCCGGCTTCGAGTGCGGGTTGTCCATCCGGAACTTCAACGACCTGCAGCAGAAGGACCAGCTCGAGGTGTACGAGATCGTGGAGGTCTCGCGCACGCTGTGAACCGATGAAACGTCCTTCGCAGCGCGCGCAGCGTGTCGGCGACCAGATCCAGCGCGAGCTCGCCGACCTCCTCAGGAACGAGGTCAAGGATCCGCGCGTCGGCCCGGTGACGATCACCGGTGTCGACGTGTCGGGCGATCTTTCGCACGCCACCGTGCGCTTCACGCACCTTGCGGGCAAGGAAACCGCGAAGCCCGCGGCCACCGCGCTCGCACGCACGGCAGGATTCCTGCGCAGCGAGCTTGCGCGGCGCCTCAATCTGTATTCGGTGCCGCAGCTTGCGTTCGTGTACGACGATTCGATCGAATCGGGCATCCGGATGTCGCAATTGATCGACGACGCGATCGCGGCCGACAAGCTGCATCCGCAGGACTGACCCGCGATGTCTGCACCTCGTCGCACACCCCGCCGGCACGTCGACGGCGTGCTGCTGCTCGACAAGCCGCCGGGCATCACGTCGAATGCCGCGCTGATGCGCGTCAAGCGGCTGTACCGTGCCGACAAGGCGGGCCATACCGGCACGCTCGATCCGCTCGCGTCGGGGCTGCTGCCGGTCTGCTTCGGCGCGGCCACCCGCTTCGCGGGATTCCTGCTCGATGCGCCGAAGCGCTACGTCGCCACCGTGCGCTTCGGGGTGACGACGACCACGCTGGATGCGGAAGGCGGCGTTGTCGCATCGCGCGAAGTGGCGTTCGGGCGCGATGAGCTCGATGCTGCGCTCGCGCGTTTCACCGGCCCGCAGATGCAGACACCGCCCGCGCATTCGGCGCTCAAGCTCGAGGGCCGGCCGTATTACGATTACGCACGCCGCGGTGTCGACATCGCACGCACGCCGCGTGCGATCGTCATTCATGCGTTGCGGCTCGTGCAATGGCAGGCACCCGACGCCGTCGTCGAGGTCGAGTGCAGCAAGGGCACCTACGTGCGCGTTCTCGCGGCCGATCTCGGCGAAGCCCTGGGCTGCGGCGCCCATCTTGCAGCGCTTCGCCGCACGGCGAGCGGCGGCTTCGCGCTTGCCGACGCGGTCACGTTCGATGCACTCGACGCGATGGACGAATGCGCGCTCGATGCATGCCTTAAACCCGTCGATGTGCTCGTCGCGCATCTGCCGGCGCTCACGGTGACGGGCGACGCCGCACGCCGATTTCGTCATGGCGGAGCGGTGCCCGCAGAACACTGCGACGACGGACTGGTTGCCGCGTACGAGGCCGATGCGCTGCTCGGCATCGCCGACGTGACGCGCGGCATCGCCAATCCGCGCCGGACCATGGCCTCCCCGGCAAAATCATCCGAGCTGCTTGAAAAACAAGCATTTTCCACGCTATAATCGCCCTCTTGCCCAAGAGCTGAAAAACGAGAGAACGAAGGACATTTCCATGGCCGTCACGGTTACCGAAAAGGCGAAGGTCATCGCCGAAAACCAGCGCGCGAAAGGGGACACCGGTTCACCCGAAGTCCAGGTCGCGCTCCTCACCGCCCGCATCAACGGGCTCAACGACCACTTCAAGGCGAACGTCAAGGATCATCACTCGCGCCGCGGCCTGTTGCGCATGGTGTCGCGCCGGCGCAAGCTCCTCGACTACCTGAAGTCGCGCAACACCGACAGCTATCGATCGCTGATCGAGAAGCTCGGCCTGCGCAAATAGCGCAATCGCGTTGTCGCACGCGCCGCTTCATTCTTCCCCGAGCACTGCAACGCATCCGATCGTCATCCGTTTGCGTCGCGGACATCCCGGACAGCGCGCGCTCTCCGGCTGAAACCCATCGCAATGGCTGCGTGCATGCACGCGGCCATTGTCATTTTTGAATTGCGAGGAACATTGTGCCGAACCCCATCAAGAAATCGATCGCCTACGGCAACCACACGCTGACGCTCGAAACCGGCGAAATCGCCCGCCAGGCGAACGGCGCGGTCGTCGTCAGTCTCGGCGACACCGTCGTGCTCGTCACCTGCGTCGCGGCGAAGCAGCCGAAGCCCGGACAGGATTTCTTTCCGCTGACCGTCGACTACCAGGAAAAGACGTACGCCGCGGGCAAGATCCCCGGTGGATTCTTCAAGCGCGAAGGCCGGCCGTCGGAAAAGGAAACGCTCACGTCGCGTCTCATCGACCGGCCGCTGCGCCCGCTCTTCCCCGAGGGCCTCTACAACGACGTGCAGATCGTCGCGACGGTGCTGTCCGTCGATCCCGAAATCGACCCCGACATCGCGGCGATGATCGGCGCCTCAACGGCGGTGTCGCTGTCGGGCATCCCGTTCAACGGTCCGATCGGCGCGGCGCGCGTCGGCTACGCGAACGGGCAGTACGTGCTGAATCCAACGAAAACCGACCTCGCGACATCGCAGCTCAACCTCGTCGTCGCCGGCACCGAAGCCGCCGTGCTGATGGTCGAATCCGAGGCGAGCGAGCTGCCCGAGGAAGTTATGCTCGGCGCCGTCGTGTTCGGGCACCAGCAGCAGCAGGCGGTGATCGAGCTCATCCATCAGCTCGTCGAGGAAGGCGGCAAGCCGCTGTGGGATTGGCAGCCGCCGGCGAAGGACGATGCGCTGATCACGCGCGTCGCCGCGTCGGGCGAGTCCGCCCTGCGCGAAGCGTACCGCATCCGTTCGAAGCAGGAGCGCTCGCAGCGCATCCGTGAGATCGCCGCGAAGGTCGAGGCCGAGTGCGTCGACGCCGATGCATCGCCCGACGCACGCCGTCACGTGCACAACTTGCTGTTCGATCTCGAGGCACGCATCGTGCGCGAGCAGATCCTCTCCGGCGAGCCGCGCATCGACGGGCGCGACACGCGCACCGTGCGCCCGATCTCCATTCGCACCGGCGTGCTGCCGCGCACGCACGGCTCGGCGCTCTTCACGCGCGGCGAGACGCAGGCGATCGTCGTCGCGACGCTCGGCACCGCGCGCGACGAGCAGATCGTCGACGCGCTGATGGGCGAATATCGCGACCGCTTCATGTTCCACTACAACATGCCGCCGTACGCCACCGGCGAGACGGGCCGCGTCGGTTCGCCGAAACGGCGCGAGATCGGCCACGGCCGACTCGCAAAGCGCGCGATCCTCGCGGTGCTGCCTACCGCCGAGGAGTTCGCCTATTCGCTGCGCGTGGTATCCGAGATCACCGAGTCGAACGGCAGCTCGTCGATGGCGTCGGTGTGCGGCGCCAGCCTTGCGCTGATGGACGCGGGTGTGCCCACGAAGGCGCACGTCGCGGGCATCGCGATGGGCCTCATCAAGGAAGGCAACCGCTTTGCCGTGCTGACCGACATCCTCGGCGACGAGGATCATCTCGGCGACATGGACTTCAAGGTCGCGGGCACCGATCGCGGCATCACCGCGCTGCAGATGGACATCAAGATCCAGGGCATCACGAAGGAGATCATGGCGGTGGCGCTGGCGCAGGCACGCGAGGGGCGGCTGCACATCCTCGGGCTGATGCACGACGCGGTGCCGCATGCGCGTACCGAAGTCTCGGAGCACGCGCCGCGGATGATGACGTTCAAGATCAATCCGGAAAAGATCCGCGACGTGATCGGCAAGGGCGGAGCGGTCATTCGCGCGCTGACCGAGGAAACCGGCACGACCATCGACATCCAGGACGACGGCACGATCACCATCGCGTCGGTCAACGCCGAGGCGTGCAATGTGGCGCGCAAGCGCATCGAGGCCATCACCGCCGAAGTGGAAGTGGGCAGGATCTACGAAGGTCCGGTGCTGCGGCTGCTCGACTTCGGGGCGATCGTGCAGCTCCTGCCGGGCAAGGACGGGCTGCTCCATATTTCGCAAATCGCGAAGGAGCGGGTCAACCAGGTGTCCGATTACCTGAAGGAAGGGCAGATCGTGCGCGTCAAGGTGCTCGAGGCCGACGAGAAGGGCCGCGTGCGCCTGTCGATGAAGGCCGCCGCCGAAGACGACGCGAAGCAGAGCCAGCCAGCGGAGTCGACGCCGGCGGCATGACGGCACACTGCATCACGAAAAAAGAGCGCCCCGCGGCGCTCTTTTTTTTGGCTCGATCACGACCGCGACGACTAGTGATAGCCGACGTCCGCCGTGACCTTTCCGCGGAACACGTAATACGACCACCCGATGTACATGAAGATGATCGGCAGCAGGAACAGCGTGCCGATCAGCAGGAACGCCTGCGTCGAAGGCACCGCGGCCGCGTCCCATAGCGTGACCGCGTACGGCACGATGTACGGGAAGAGGCTGATGCCGAGGCCGAGGTAGCACATCGCGAACAATCCCATGGCGCCGATGAACGGCACGTAATCGGAATCGCTGCGCAGCGCCCGCCAGGTCGCGAACGCGATCGCGGCGGTGACGAGCGGCACCAGCGCGAGGTAGAACGTGTTCGGCAGCGTGAACCAGCGCTCGGCGATCTGCGCGTGCAGCATCGGCGTCCACAGGCTCACCATCGCGATGAACGCCAGCACGCCGTAGAGGGCGATGAGCGCCCAGCGCCGCGCATCCTGCTGCAGCTTGCCCTCGGTCTTCATCACGAGCCACGTCGCGCCGAGCAGAGCGTAGCCGAACAGCAGCCCGACGCCGGTCGCCAGCGGAAAGGGCGTAATCCAGTCGAAGCTCGTCCCGGAGAACACGCGGCCCGTCACCGTGAAGCCCTCGACATACATGCCGAGGACGACGCCCTGGAAGAACGTCGCGACCGCCGATCCGCCGAAGAACGACGCGTCCCACCAGTGGCGGTGGCTCGTCTTCTTCAATCTGAACTCGAACGCGACGCCGCGGAAGATCAGTCCGAGCAGCATCAGCAGGATTGGAAAGTAGAGCGCCGGAATGATGATCGCGAACGCGAGCGGGAATGCCGCGAGCAGTCCCATGCCGCCGAGGATCAGCCACGTCTCGTTGCCGTCCCAGATCGGCGCCACGGTGTTCATCATCAGCGTGCGCGTGTCGTCGTCGTGTCCGAGCGGCGCGAGGATGCCGACGCCGAGATCGAAGCCGTCGAGCAGCACGTACATGAATACGCCGACGCCGAGAATGACCGTCCAGATGGGAACGAGGTCGAGATGCATGGCTCTCGGCTCAGATGTCGGCGCGCGCGCCGGACAGCGGACGCGCAGGGCGTTCGTCGAGGTTCGGCTCGCGCAGGTCGACATGCTCGGGCGGACCCGCGCGCGCAAGGCGCACCATGTAGAAGATGCCTGCGCCGAACACGATCAGGTAAACGACCACGTAGAGCGCGATCGACGTCAGCACGTCGGTCCCGGTAAGGGACGGCGACACCGCATCGCGCGTGCGCATGAGACCGTATACGACCCACGGCTGGCGTCCGACCTCGGTCACGGTCCAGCCCGCGAGAACCGCGATGAATCCCGCGGGGACCATCGCAATGCAGGCATTGTGGAAGGCGCGCGACGCGAAGAGGCGCCTTCGCCAGTGCAGCCACAATCCCCAGTATCCGGTGGCGAGCATCAGGACGCCGAGGCCGACCATGACGCGAAAGGCGAAGAACACCGGCGCAACCGGCGGGCGATCCTCGCGCGGCGCCTCCTTGAGCCCCTTGACCACCGTGTCGGCGGAATGGCCCAGGTAATAGCTTGCGAGCGTCGGTATCGACACCTCGTCGCGATTGCGCTCGGCGGCTTCGTCGGGAATGGCGAACAGCACGGCGGGCGCGTGCGATTGCGTCTCCCACAGTCCTTCGATGGCGGCAAGCTTGACCGGCTGATGATGCATCGTGTTGATGCCGTGCAAATCGCCCACGAAGATCTGGATCGGCACGAAGATCGCAATGAAGATAACCGTCATGGCGAGCGCAGGCTGCGATTCCTGCAGATGCTGGCGGTGCTTCACGTGCCACGCGCTGACGCCGAGCACCGCGAACGCCGTGGTGAGGAAGAAGCCCGTCACCGTATGCACGAGACGGTAGGGGAACGACGGATTGAAGATCACCGCGATCCAGCTCGCCGGCACGAAACGGCCGTCGACCATCTCGTAACCCGCGGGCGTCTGCATCCAGCTGTTCGCGGCAAGGATCCAGAACGACGAGAACAGCGTGCCGGCGGCGACCATCGCCGCGGAGAAGAAGTGCGCGAGCGGCGGCACGCGCTTGCGGCCGAAAAGCAGGATGCCGAGGAAGCCCGCCTCGAGGAAGAACGCGATCAGGCCCTCGTACGCGAACAGCGGTCCGAGCACGTTGCCGGTGGCGTCGGTGTAGCGGCTCCAGTTCGTGCCGAACTGGAACGGCATCACGATGCCGGACACGACCCCCATGCCGAACGACACCGCGAAGATGCGCGTCCAGAACACCGACAGCCGCAGGTACACAGGATCGCGCTTGACGAGGTGCAGACCCTCGAGCAGCAGGATGAACGACGCGAGGCCCACCGTGAATGCCGGCAGCAGGATGTGGAACGCGATGACGAACGCGAACTGCAGGCGGGACAGGAAAAGGGGATCGAGCTCCATGGTTCGTGACGCTACTTGCGCACGCGCATCGTATCGAGGATCGCTTCGCCGCTGACCGTGACCGTGACTTCGCTGGTGCCGCCTTCGACGCTCACCGGCGCGGCGCTGGCGGCCGCAACGCCGCCCGCCTTGAACATCGGCTGCGGACGGCCGAAATCGTTTGTCTGGATCGTGACGCGTCCGGTGCGAAAGTCGCCGGCGCCGAACGCGTGTGCCGCGTTCTGCGCGCGCTGCTGCCAGCTTTTGATCGCTTCCACCGTCAGTGCATCCTCGGCGGCGTGCCGGGCGGCGGGACTCACGGTGAAGCTGAGCCCGGACAGCAGCAATGCATCGCTGGCCTGCAGCTTCGAAACGAGCGCGGAAAGCGCGACGAAATCGCTGCTTTCCAAAGCCAGCGACTGCGAGACGCGCCAGCGCAGCGGCCGGTTCGGCTCGGAGATCTGGTAGGAGCTGTAGCCCGTCGTGCGCGCATCAACGCCGCTCACCGATTTCGCCTGCGACAGCGCACGCGCCATGCGCGCATTCACTTCGCTCGCGGCGCGCCCCGCGTCGGCGTTGTCGGTCTCGGCGCGCAGCATCGCGAGCATGCGGTCGTTGGCGACTTCGCTCGATGCGGACGCGGTGATCGTGATGACCGGCTGCGGTGAGGGCACCTGGATCAGCGTCGTTTGCGTGCCGGGATTGCCCGGGGGCGCGTACGGCGGCGGCCCGGCGTAGCCTGGTTGCGGCGCGGGAGCCGGTTGCGCGCCGGCGCAAAAAGCTATCGCAAGGAGCGCGACGCCGGCCGCCACCGCATGAATCCGTCCGTTCGTCATTGCGTCATCACCCCTCGTGTCGCGGGCCGGCGGTGCGCACGCGATCGGGCAACGCGAGGATCGCGTCGCGGTTGGTCCATGAAAAGCAGCGCTCGGCCGCCTCGCGCCAGGGCAGCCATACGTGGCGCAGGTGCTCACGGGCAGACAGCCGCACCGGAACGGGCGTTCCCACGTCGAGCGAGAAGACATGCTCGGTGTTCATCGTCGTGCCGGGCGGATAGCGGTGCCGCCACTGGGGAAAGATTTCGTATTGCTGCGCGAGATGCCAGTCGACGGGTCCGCCGTAGCGATCGGCATCGATGCCCGTCTCCTCGAGCAATTCGCGTCGCGCGGTTGCCGGAAGGTCTTCGTCCTCGTCGCGACTGCCGGTGACCGATTGCCAGTGGCCCGGGAAGTCGGCGCGCTCGAGCAACAGCACGTGCAGGTTCGCCGTGTGGACGATCACCAGAACCGATATCGGCTGCTTCGAGCCGATCTTCGCGTCGGCGGGCACCGTCGCCGATCTCAGCTCACCAGCACCCAGAACGGCAAGTGCCGGTCGCGCCAGAACGTCGATGCCTCGGACAGGATTTCCTCGAGCGTGCGCCAGTCGTTCGGGTGCGTCTTCCTGTAATGCGTCGCATGCGCGAGGCGAATGGCGCAGCCGCGCTTGCCGAGCCAGTCGCGGTCCTCGAGCACGTCGGCGAGCGCGTCGAAATTCCTGCCGAAGTAGTCCGGCAGCTTGAGTCCCGTCGCAAGCGCCGTGAAAAGCGTCGCCTTGTCGTCGGCGTGCGAAAGGTCCACGTCGAGATAGCGGATCTTCGCGTGCGTCACCGCGGCTTCGACCGCGTCGGCGTGCCCGTGGTACTCGAGCACGCGCGCCTCGTCGTAGTTGGACAGATCCGGCAGCTTCATTCGCGGATCCTTCGGAACGTTGCGTAGTGGTCGTCGCTGTAATAGCACACTTCGGGCGTCGTGGGCGCTCCGCCGCAGACGATGCGGCGCGCACCCCGCGTTCGCACGCCGGGTGTCGTGACGGTGTACTCGTGATAGTAGCCGCGCTTGCGCGGCGGCAGTGCACGCTCGCGATTGCCGAACGTCACGCCGTCACGCTCGTAGCGGAATGGCCCGCCGGCATGGATCAGCGCAAGCACGTCGCGGGCTTCGCGCGGCAGCGCTGCGGCTTCGATATCGCCGCGCGAAGCCTGCTCGCGCGCGTGCGCTGGCGCAGTCAATGCGGCGCAGCAAACGCACAGGATCGCAAGCAGCGCGGCGCGAACGGCCGCGCGCGGGCGCATGAACCGGGTCATGCAACGCAGTTTAGCGCGTCCGTCGCGGACGCGCGCAGGCGAACTGCGTCAGCCGGCGGTCTTCGCCACGTCCGAAGGGCGGATCCGGATGTGAAGGTCGCGCAGCTGCTGCTCGGTGGCGGGCGCCGGCGCGTCGACGAGCAGATCCTGGCCTCGCTGCGTCTTCGGGAACGCAATGACGTCGCGAATCGATTCGGCGCCGCACATCAGCGTCACCATCCGATCGAGCCCGAACGCGATGCCGCCGTGCGGCGGCGCACCGTATTGCAACGCGTCGAGCAGGAACCCGAACATGCGCCGCTGGTCGTCGGCACCGATGCCGAGCGCCTCGAACACGCGCGCCTGCATCTCGGGCCGATGAATGCGCACCGATCCGCCGCCGATCTCCCATCCGTTCAGCACCACGTCGTAGGCCTTCGCGAGCGCGTGCTCGGGATCGGTCGTGAAGCTCTCGGCGTGCGCGTCCTTGGGTGCCGTGAACGGGTGATGCCGGGCGAGCCACGCGCCGGTGGCGTCATCCTGCTCGAACATCGGAAAGTCGACGACCCACAGCGGCTTCCAGCCGGCCTCGAAGAGGCCGCGCTCGTGCCCGATACGTGCGCGCAGTGCGCCGAGCGTGTCGTTGACGACCTTGGCGCGATCCGCGCAGAAGAAGATCACGTCGCCCGATCCTGCGCCGGTGCGCTCGATGATCGTGCGCAGCACGTCGGACGTGAGGAACTTGACGATCGGCGACTGCAGCCCTTCCTCGCCGGGCTTCGTCGCATCGTTCACCTTGACGTAGGCAAGTCCCTTGGCCCCGTAGACCGTGGCGAGCGCTGCATAGTCGTCGATTTCCTTGCGCGTCATCGTGCCGCCGCCCGGCACGCGCAGCGCGGCAACGCGTCCGTTGCGCATCTCGGCTGCGGCGCGGAACACCTTGAAGTCGACGCTGCGCATCACGTCGGTGAGCTCGGTCAGCTTCAGCGGCACGCGCAGGTCGGGCTTGTCGGAGCCGTAGTCGCGCATCGCGTCGTCGTACGTCATCACCGGAAACGGATCGGGCAGCTCCAGGCCCATCGCGTCGCGGAACATCGCGCGGACGAGTCCTTCCATCATCGCGCGAATCTCGAGCTCGCCGAGGAACGCCGTCTCGATGTCGATCTGCGTGAACTCCGGCTGGCGGTCGGCGCGCATGTCCTCGTCGCGGAAGCACTTGACGATCTGGTAGTAGCGGTCGAAGCCCGCGATCATCAGCATCTGCTTGAAGAGCTGCGGCGACTGCGGCAGCGCGTAGAACTGCCCGTGATGCATGCGGGACGGCACGAGAAATTCGCGCGCGCCTTCCGGCGTCGACTTGTAGAGCACCGGCGTCTCGATGTCGACGAAGCCAAGGTCATCGAGATAGCGCCGGGCCGCCATGGCGGCGCGATAGCGCAACCTCAGGTTGTGCTGCATCTGCGGGCGGCGCAAATCGAGCACACGATGCGAAAGCCGCACGGTTTCCGACAGGTGCTCGTCGTCGAGCTGGAAGGGTGGTGTGGCCGACACGTTGAGGATGTCGATCGACTGCGCCAGGATCTCGACTTCGCCGGAAGGCAGATTGGGATTCACGGTACCTCCGGGTCGCGGACGCACGCGCCCGGTCACCGCCACGCAGTACTCGTTGCGCAGCTTCTCGGCGATGCCGAAGGTTTCGGCGCGGTCGGGATCGCACACGACCTGCACGATGCCTTCGCGATCGCGGAGGTCGATGAAGATGACGCCGCCGTGGTCGCGCCGCCGGTGCACCCAGCCCATCACCGTCACGTCGTTGCCCAGGTAGCGCCGGTCGATGCGGCCGCAATAATCGGTGCGAGTCAAATCGTTCTCAGTTGCGGATTTCGGAAGTCGCGTTCGGCGCGCGATGCGCGGCGGCGTCGGTTTCTGCGCCCCGCACGCCGCGCGCGTGCGGCCGTGGCGCAACGACGCCCATCGAGATGATGTACTTGAGCGCCTCGTCGACCGTCATGTCGAGCTCGCGCACTTGCGCGCGCGGCAGCATCAGGAAATAGCCGCCGGTCGGGTTCGGCGTCGTCGGCACGTACACGCTGATGTGTTCGCCCGGAAGCAGCGGTGCGACGCTGAGCGCCGGGGCACCGGTCTGGAACGCGATCGTCCAGCTTCCGGGTCGTGGAAACTCGACGAGCAGCGCCTTGCGAAACGCCTGCCCCTTGTCGGAGAGCAGCGTGTCGCTGACCTGCTTCACCGACGAATAGATCGACTTCACGAAGGGGATGCGCCCGAGCACGGCTTCCCATGCACGGATCAGCCGCTGGCCGAAGAAATTCGCCGCGACAACGCCGGTGGCAAACAGGATAAGGAATGCGACGACGACGCCGAGCCCCGGTATGTCGAAGCCGAACAGCGCACGCGGCTGCACGCTTTCGGGCAGCACGAGCAGGACCTGGTCGAGCGAAGTCAGCAGGAAGTGCAGGACCCACAGCGTGATGCCGAGCGGCACCCAGACCAGCAGGCCCGCGATCAGATAGCGCCTCATCGTCGCGGTGTAAATCAGGTGCCGGTCTTGTCGGCGGTGCTGGTCGTGGTCGACTTCGATTCGGTCGCCCCGGCGGTGCCGCTCGTCTTCGTCGTGGTCGTCGTCGACTCGGTGCTCGCGCCGTCGCCCGATTTCGCTTCAGGCTTCGTCTCGGCGCCGTTGGCCTTGTCACCGGTCTTCGCGGCGCCGTCCTTGGCCGGCTGCTTCGCGCCGCTGTTGCGAAAGTCGGTGGCGTACCAGCCGGAGCCCTTGAGCTGGAAACCGGCGGCAGACACTTTCTTGGTGAGCGCGGCCGCATGGCAGGCCGGGCACTCTGTCAGGCGTGGATCGGAGAGTTTCTGCAGCGCCTCGAGCTCGTGCCCGCAGGACGTGCAGCGATATTCGTAGATCGGCATGATTGTCCACCGCGCGCGTGGTTGGAAACGCGCGCAAAAGCTTTTGATAACAAACGGGAAATTATACCGGAAACCGGTCTTTCGCGATATGCGCGCATGTCTTATGCTTGCGCCCGGCACGGAAGCTTCGCAACCGACGACATGACCGACTACTGGCTGTGGTGGATTCTCGCGGCGATTCTGATCGGCGCCGAGCTCGTCACCGGCACGTTCTACCTGCTCGCCGTCGGCATCGCGTTCGCGTTCGGGGGCGCAGCAGCGCTCGCGGGTGCGTCGCCGCCGATGCAACTGCTGATCGGCGGTGTCCTGGCGGTGGTCGGTACGATGATCGCGCATCACTGGCGCCGCCGCCATGGACAGCCGGCACCTGCGCCGGGTCTCGATGTCGGCAAGCGCGTGCATGTCGAAACCTGGCATGCGGATGGCAGCGCGCGTGTCGTCTATCGCGGCACGCACTGGGATGGCGTGCTCGCGTCGGGCGACATGGCGCGGCGGAACACGATGTACATTGTCGCCACGCGTGGCTCCACGCTCGTTCTGGGTGACGAGCAGCCGTCGGGCCATTCGGGTTCCTGACACGACAAGCGGCACGAGTCCGCGCTACGGGGAGACAGATGCAGACCGGTTTTTCGCTCGTCACGTTCGTGATCTTCATCGTCGTCCTGATCGGCATCGTGAAGGCGATACGCGTGGTGCCGCAGCAACACGCCTGGGTCGTCGAGCGGCTCGGACGCTTCTTCGGCGTGCTCGCGCCCGGCCTCAATTTCGTCGTTCCATTCATGGACAGGATCGCCTATCGGCACGACCTGCGCGAGACGCCGCTCGACGTCCCGCCGCAGGTGTGCATCACGCGCGACAACACGCAGCTGCAGGTCGACGGCATCCTGTATTTCCAGGTGACCGATCCGCGCCTTGCCTCGTACGGATCGACGAATTACGTGCTCGCGATCACGCAGCTTGCGCAGACGACGTTGCGCAGCGTGATCGGACGCATGGAGCTCGATCGCACGTTCGAGGAGCGCGACCAGATCAACGCCGCCGTCGTCAGCGCGCTCGACGCCGCGGCGCCGAACTGGGGCGTCAAGGTGCTGCGCTACGAGATCAAGGACCTGACGCCGCCGGCGGAAATCCTGCGCGCGATGCAGGCGCAGATCACCGCCGAGCGCGAGAAGCGTGCGGTCATCGCCACGTCGGAAGGCAAGCGCCAGGAGCAGATCAACATCGCGCAGGGTGCGCGCGAGGCGGCGATCGCGAAGTCGGAAGGCGAGAAGCAGGCGGAGATCAACAATGCGCAAGGGCAGGCGGCGGCGATTCTCGCGCTTGCCGAGGCAAACGCGAAGGCGATCCGCCAGGTGGCCGATGCGATTGCAGCGCCCGGCGGTGCCAGTGCGGTGAACCTGAAAGTCGCCGAGGAATACATCGCGCAATTCGGCAATCTCGCGAAGGCGACGAACACGCTGATCCTGCCCGCCAATGTCGCCGACGTCGCAGGATTGATTGCGACCGCGCTGTCGGTGGTGAAGGCAGTCCCGAACGCAACCGCCTAGCCGGAGCATCATCACCATGGAACTGCGCGGAAGCACGTTTCTCGTCACCGGTGGCGCATCGGGTCTCGGCGCCGCTACGGCGCGCATGGCGGCCGGCGCCGGCAGCAATGTCGTCATCGCCGACCTCGACGAAACGCGCGGCAAGGCGCTGGCCGAAGAACTCGGGGACGCCGCACGGTTCGTCCGCACCGACGTCACCGGCGAAGCGAGCGGCGAGCGCGCGGTAGCCAACGCGATCGAAGCGTTCGGCGCCGTGCACGCGCTCGTCAACTGTGCGGGCATCGTGCATGGCGAGAAAGTCGTCGGCAAGGAAGGTCCGCACGCGCTCGCGAGCTTCGTGCGCGCGGTGAACATCAACCTCATCGGTACGTTCAACCTGATTCGCCTGGCCGCGCAGGCGATGGCGAAGAACCCGCCGAACGATGCCGGCGAGCGCGGCGTCATCGTCAACACCGCTTCGGTCGCCGCTTTCGACGGCCAGATCGGGCAGGCGGCTTACAGCGCGTCGAAGGCGGCCGTGGTTGGCATGACGTTGCCGATCGCGCGCGAGCTTGCGCGCTCGGGCATCCGTGTGATGACGATCGCGCCGGGCCTGTTCGAGACGCCGATGATGGCGAGCCTTGCGCCCGACGTGCAGGAAGCGCTGGGCAAGATGGTGCCGTTCCCGCCGCGCCTCGGCAAGCCGGCCGAGTTCGCGTCGCTCGTGCGCGAGATCGTCGTGAATCCGATGCTGAACGGTGAAGTGATCCGGCTCGACGGTGCCATCAGGATGGCGGCGAAGTAGACGCGAAGCGGCGCCGCGACGTCGGGCGCCGGCGGATCTTCGCCACGCTCGCGCACTATCGGGGACAGCATGCAGCACATCGATCTGCTTGGGAGTGTGGGCATCGCGATCTCGGTCGCGGCCATTCTCGCGTTCATCGGGAACCGCCTGCGCCAGCCGCTGCTGCTCGCCTATCTGCTCGCCGGCGTGCTGATCGGGCCGCAAATCGGCCTCGGTCTCGTCAGCGACCAGGCGAGCATCGAGACGGTCTCCGAGATCGGCCTCATCCTGCTGCTCTTCATCATCGGCCTCGAGCTCGACCTCAAGAAGCTTCTCTCCGCCGGCAGGCCGGTGCTCGTCACCGGCGTGCTGCAGTTCCCGCTCTGCATGGCGCTCGGCCTCGCGTTCTTCCTGCCGTTCGGTTTCAGGATGCAGGGCGCCGACTTCTCGCTGCTGTACGTCGCCGTGTGTCTCGCGTTGAGCAGCACGATGATCGTCGTCAAGCTGCTCTACGACAAGTTCGAGCTCGATACGCTGCCCGGGCGGATCACGCTCGGCGTGCTGATCTTCCAGGATGTCTGGGCGATCGTGGTGCTCGGCATCCAGCCGAACCTGCGCAACCCGGAGCTCGGCAAGGTCCTGCTGTCGCTCGGCAGCGGCGTGCTGCTGGTCGGCGCGACGCTGCTCATCAGCAAGACGGTGTTGCCGCGGCTGTTCCGCTCGGTGGCCAAGCTGCCCGAGCTCGTGCTGATCGGCTCGCTCGCGTGGTGCTTCATCGTCTGCGCGGCGGCGAGCGGCGTGGGCCTTTCGCGGGAAATGGGCGCGCTGATTGCGGGCATCAGCATCTCGACGTTTCCATACAACCTCGACGTGATCGCGAAGGTCGTCAGCATCCGCGACTTCTTCGTCACGTTGTTCTTCGTGGCGCTGGGCATGGAGATTCCCATGCCGACGGTCGAGATCGTCGCGCTCGCGCTCGTTGCGTCGCTCTTCCTCGTGGCGAGCCGCTTCGCTGTCGTGTTCCCGATCCTGCGCGGATTACGGCAGGGACATCGGACGAGCCTCCTGCCCGCGATCAACCTTGCACAGATGAGCGAGTTTTCGATGGTGATCGCGGCGATCGGGCTCGGCTACGGTCATATCGACAAGAAGACCGCCAGCCTCCTGATCTTCGTATTCGCGTTCACGTCGGTGGCGTCGACGTACCTGATCGGCTACAGCCATCCGCTGCAGCGAACGCTGACCCGGTGGCTGCGCAACACCGGCGTGAAGGATCTCGACGACGCCGAGCCGTCGTCGGGCGATGCGCACCCTGCTGCAACGAAGGATGTCGTGCTCCTCGGCTTCTTCACCGAGGCGAGCGCGCTCGTGCACGAGTACGAGATGGGCGAAACGGCGCATGCGAAGGCGATGCTCGAGCGGCTGCTCGTCATCGATTTCAATCCCGAGGTGCACGCAGAGCTGACGCGCCGCGGCATTGCATGCCGGTACGGCGACGTCGCGAACATGGACACGCTGCATCACGCGGGCGTGCACGAAGCGAGGCTCGTCGTGTCGACGATCCCGGATGCCATTCTCAAGGGCACCGACAACCTGCGCCTGCTGAAGCTCGCGCGCCGGCTGTGGCCGCAGGCGAAGGTGATCGTTACCGCGAACCGTGCGGCGTCGGCGCTGATGCTCTACGATGCCGGCGCCGATTTCGTCTTCGTTTCGCGGCTGCATTCGGCGGCGCAGATGGCGGCCATACTCGAGCAGGCGCTCGACGAGGGGTTCGAGCGCGTGCGTGACGAGCACATCGAGCAGATACGCCGGCGCCGGGAGGTGCTGGCTTAGCGCGGGTGCAGCGTCAGGAACGACCTTCGAGGAAGCTGCATCGAAGTCCGACCGCACCCGCGTCGGTGACGCTACATCGGCGGGACCAGCCCATCCTTGCCGACGGCGACGCCGGTTGCGCTCAGCGAGCCGTCGGGGCCGATGCGCGCGTTCAGCATCACATGCGCGCCGGCGCGCAGCATCTCGCGGCTGCCCGGCTCGAACGTGACGATCGGCGCGTCGGACGGCACGTCGATCGTCTTCTCGCCATCCTTGTACTTGAGCGTTATCCGGCGCCCGTTCTCGACGTTTGCGACCTCCGCGACGGTGGCGTTGGTCATCATGCTGCCCGGCTTCAGATCCCACGGGTAATGGCCTTCGCCGCTGCCTCGGCCCGATTCGGGAAAGACCAGCACCTCGAGCGCGCGTGCTGTGCCGTCGGCCTGCGGCATCGAGGCGGTGCCCACGTACGCGCCGGGCACGATCGCGTCGGCGCTCGACTTGACCACCGCCGACACCTTGTACTGATCGGCGAGCGTGATCGACGCGATTTCGCCCGTGCGCGTTCTCACCTCGAGCTTCGGCCCCTCCACCGACACGATGTCGCCGCGGATGCGTTGCGTGGACTGCGCGAGGGCACCGCTGGCCAGCATCGAAATCGTGGCGATTGCAACAACGTCGAGTAACCGCATCAGCAACGCGCTCCGATGAACGACACGGGAAGCGAACAGCCGCGCTGGCGCGGCTAATCCCTCCATCACGAAACTAATCGCGCCTGATCAGCGCGATGGCCGCCGCGATCATGCTCACGAAGAACACGAACGTCCACCCGGCGATGGACAGGCCGAGGAACACCCAGCCTTTCTCCGCGCATTCGCCGCTGCCCTCCAGCACCTTGCGCACCACGTCGGCGAACGGCAGCGTATCCATCATGTACGACAATCCCATTCCGCACGCGGGCACCTGGTCCTTCGGCAGCGCCTGCAACCAGATCTGGCGCGCGGCGAACGCGGCACCGGCACCAGCGATGATGAGCGTGAGCAGCGCGTAGAACGCGGCGCTCCTTCTCCCCGGATTCTGGATCGCGGCGATCAGGAAAACGATGCCGACCGCCGATACGCACACGCGCTGGAACATGCAAAGCGGACAGGGCTCGAGCCCCTCGCCGTACTGCAGCCAGAGCGCCCAGGCCATCAGCGCCGCGCAGACGATGAAGCCGAGGAAGTACGCCGTGCGCCGCGGCGGCAGCACGATCAGCGCGAGCGACGCGACGCCGAGCGTCATCACGAATACTCGGTACGCCGATTCGGACATGGCGGGCTGAGCACCGAACGAGCGCAGCAGGTATTCCTGGGCGATCAGGGCCGCGCAAAGGAACAGGGCCGCGTATGGCCACGGTATGGAAGCGTAGCGGTTCATCGGGGGCGGGAGCGCACGGGGCGCGAGAGTGGCGGGAGTGATGTCGTGAATTGGCTCAGCGTTGCGATTGCTCGAGCGCCTGGTCGAGATCCCACAGGATGTCGTCGAGCGATTCGAGCCCGACCGACAGCCGGATCATCTCCGGCGACACGCCGGCCGCCCGTTGCTCGGCTTCGTCGAGCTGACGATGCGTGGTCGACGCGGGGTGAATGATAAGCGTCTTCGCGTCGCCCACATTGGCGAGATGCGACAGGAACTGCACGGCCTCGATGCACCGCACGCCCGCGGCGGCGCCGCCCTTGACGCCGAAGGTGAGAATGCCGCCCGCGCCGCGCGGCAGGTAGCGCTGCGCGAGTGCATGGCCTGGGTTGCCTGGGAGGAGCGGGTAATTGACCCAGTCGACCGCCGGGTGGCGATCGAGATGCTGCGCGACAGCGAGCGCCGACTCGCAATGCCGCGGCATGCGCAGATGCAGCGTCTCGATGCCCTGCAGCAGCAGGAACGCCGACAGCGGCGAGAGGGTCGGCCCCAGCGTGCGCATCGTCTCCATGCGCGCCTTCATCGTGAAGCCGAAGTCGCCGAACGTCTCGTGGAAGATCACGCCGTGGTAGCCGCGCGACGGCTCGGTCATCTGCGGGAAATTGCCGTTGTCCCACGGAAACTTTCCGGACTCGACGACGATGCCGCCCATCGTCGTGCCGTGTCCTCCGAGGTACTTCGTGAGCGAATGAACGACGATGTCGGCGCCGTGCTCGAACGGCCGGCACAGGTACGGCGAGGCGAGCGTGTTGTCGATGACGAGCGGCACCCCGGCGCCATGTGCGATCCCGGCCAGCGCGGCGATGTCCGGCACGTTGAGCTGCGGGTTGCCGATCGTCTCGGCGTAGAGGCACTTCGTCGACGGCTTCAGCGCGCGACGAAAGTTCTCGGGATCGTCCGCGTCGACGAACGTCGAGTCGATGCCGAGCTGCGCGAACGTGACGGCGAGCTGCGAATACGACCCGCCGTAGAGCGTGCGCGCGGCCACGATGTGGTCGCCGGCGCGCGCCAGCGTGAGGAAGGTGAGCATCTGCGCGGCCATGCCGGTTGCGGCGGCCAGCGCCGCGCGACCGCCTTCGAGTGCCGCGACGCGTTCCTCGAGCGCGGCGACGGTCGGATTCGAGATGCGCGAATAGACGTTGCCGAAGGTCTGCAGGTTGAAAAGCGACGCCGCGTGGTCGGCATCGTCGAAGACGAACGACGTCGTCTGGTAGATCGGCATCGCGCGCGCACCCGTTTGCGCGTCGGGGATCTGCCCCGCGTGCAGGCACAACGTGTCGAAGCCGTAGGCGTGATCAGGCATGCGCGCAAAGTCCCGGGAAGCGAGCGACGAACCGGTGCCGGTTCGCGGATTATGCGCGAGCCGCGGAACGCGCCGTGCACGAACTTTCGCTGGCGCGCCGGCGGCGAACGGTGCGAGCTACGAAACGGCCGCGCGGCGCGACGAGATCACGCCGGTGTTCACGCCCGCCCAGTTGAGGCCGCCGAGAATGCGCGCGTGCTCGATCTTGACGCAGCGGTTCATCACGACGTCGAGACCCGCGGCACTCGCTCGTCGTGCGGCGGCTTCGTTGACGATGCCGAGCTGCATCCACAGCACCTTCGCGCCGATTGCGATCGCCTCGTCGGCGAGCGGGGGAATGTCGCCGGCCTTGCGAAAGCAATCGACGAGGTCGACGGGTTCCGGGATCGAGCGCAGGTCGGGGAAGCATTTTTCCCCGAGCACCTCGTCGTAACGAGGATTCACCGGGATGATCCGGTAGCCATGGTCCTGCATGTACTTCGCGGCGAAATAGCTCGGCCGATACCATTGGGCGGAAAGCCCGACGACCGCGAGGGTGCGCGAGCGCGCCAGAATGCGCCGCAGGCCGGCGATGTCATCGACGATCGGCATCGGCGGCGCTAGCGGCGTTCCCAGTTCGGACGGCCCTGGTACGGATAGTTTTCCGAGATCCGGCGACCCGAGGAAATCCGATTGTCGAGTCCACGCGGCAGCCGCCGGTATTCCCCGGGGCCGAAAGTGCGGCAGGTGCCCTGGAAATCGGCGTCGCTGCAGAAGATCCAGTAGCCGCGCTCGACCGCGAGCGACTGTGCGCGGTCGTTGAAGCCGGTGTTCGCGAGGTCGCGCATGTAATCGCCCTGCACGGTGTAACGGTCGCCGCGAAAATCGGGATTGGAATACAGCACGGCGCCGATGCCGCGCCCGCGTCCGCGATCGCGCTCGTCGTAGCGGCCCTGCGTCTGCACCCACGCATCGGCGCGAACCGGGACGGACGTGACGCGGCCTGGCAACGACGCCGCGATTGCCGATGCCGCCGGCGCCTGAACGCCGGGATCGGCAGCGAACGCCGCCACCGAGACAACGAGCAGGGCAGTCGCGAGCAAAGCTTGCTTCATTCGATTCTCCAGGAAGTAGGACGCATTGCGCGCCGCATGCCGCGATGGTAAGTGCGCATCGGGTTCGAGGCAGCCGGTGGCCGTCCGATCGGCACGTCGGCGCGATCCTACGAAGCGGCCGTCGTCGCTACCGGCGTACCGGGTGGCACGCGGTGAGGAGCATCGGGTGCCCAACCGTGGACCGCGAGCATCAATGCGAATCCCAGGACGTAGGCGATTGCGACGTGCCAGCCGCCGCGCAGCCATGCGAACACCGATTTGGCATCGGGAAACAGGTTCGTCAATGCGACGCCCGCGGACGATCCGAACCAGATCATCGAGCCGCCGAAGCCGACGGCGAACGCGATGTAACCCCAATCGTAGCCGCCCTGCTTCAACGCGAGTGCGGTCAGCGGAATGTTGTCGAAGACGGCGGAAACGAAACCCAGACCGAGCGCCACGTGCCACGACGCGTCGGGCAGCTTCTGGACGGGCATCATCGACGCGGCGAGCACGAGTGACAGCAGGAAGATCGACCCCTTGAACGCACCCGGCAGCTCCTCCCAGTGCGGCCTGCGCAACGGCACGCATGCAAGCAGCGCAATCCATACGGCGGCACCGATGAACGGAAAGCGGTCCGACCATGCGTTGAACTTCACGTTCACGACGACGTTGACGACGATCGCCGTGATCAGGATCGCGGCCACGATGAAGACGCGCGCGAGGTCGATGCGAACGTCGAGGCCGGCGTCGCGCGTGATCGGCGAATAGCGCTGCTGCTGGATCGCCGCCGGAATGCCGAACAGCACGAGCGCAAGCGACGCGGCGATGTAGGCCTCGAGCACCGCGAGCGGCGACACGCCGTCGATCCACATCATCGTCGTCGTCGTGTCGCCGACGACGCTTCCGGAGCCGCCTGCGTTCGACGCGGCGACGATGGCTGCAAGATAGCCGATGTGCACCTTGCGGCGGAACACGACGCCGGCGATCGTGCCGCCGATCAGCGCCGCGGCGATGTTGTCGAGGAACGACGACAGCACGAAGATCATCACCAGCAGCACGAATGCGCCCTTCCAGTCGTCGGGAAGGAGCTTCGGCAGCCACGCCGGCACCTGGCTCGCCTCGAAATGCTTCGACAGCAGTGCGAAGCCGAGGAGCAAGCCGAGCAGGTTCGTGAGCAGCACCCATTCGTGGCCAAGATGCGCGGCGAATCCGCTGACGCCGGCGCCTTCGGGGAACGGCGAGACCGCGATCTTGAAGAGCGTGATTACGCCGAGGCCGATCAGCGCGACCTTCAGCGTGTGGTGGTGGAACAGCGCGACGCCGACGAGCGTCAGCGCGAAAAGGATGAAGTCGATCGGGATCGTGCCGATCGCCGGCGGCTCCGGCGCCGCCACCTGCGCCCATACGCAAAGCGGCATCAGCAGCGCGACCGGCAGCGCGAGTGCTGCCGCACGGCGTCCCTTCGGCAATGACGGCATCGACACCTCGTGGGAGAGCGGTCGGATCGGTGCGGCGCGAACCGCGGCATGCGTCGTGTTGCTGAACGAACGCGGTCGCCGCGGGCCGGTTCTGCCGCCCGGCGTTTTTTGGTGACGCGGATTGTAACCGCCTCGAGGCGTGCCGGCGGGCGCCGGACCGGCCCGGCTGCGTCGCAAACCGGGCCCGATCCTTGCTTTTTGGAGCCACGCAGGGCGGCGAGACCGGGGGATGGGAGGGCGCCGGACCGGAGGAAGTCCTTCGGCCGGCGCCGTTGTCTTCTGCCGGCAGGCACGAGTCGCCCGACACGAATAACGCGAAATGGCCCTGACCCGCTCGATCAGCCGCCTCGACCTTGCACCCGTCCCGCAGACGGTGGGCGACGCGATCGAGCGCGGGCCGCTGATCGCCCTGTCGCAGCGCAAGCTGAACGCGCTCGGGACGCCGATCGCTTATATCGATCGCAATCAGCGCTACCGCTTCGCCAACAAGGCGCTGCTCGACTGGCTCGGCAAGCGCAGCGAGGAAGTGCTCAATCGCGAAATCATCGAGGTGATGGGGCGCGAGAGCTACCAGATCTACCGTGCCTACGTCGAAGCGGCACTCGGCGGCGAGCGCACCGGATACGAGTGGCAGCTGGCGCTGCCGGGGCGTGCGGCGATCTGGATCCGCGTCGACTACTACCCCGACAGGAATCAGCAGGGCCACATTCGTGGTTTCCTCGCGACGTATAGCGACGTAGACCAACTGAAGCGTCTCGAGGTGGAAGCCGGCCAGCGCGAGCATCGGCTGCGCCTCGTCACCGACAGCGTCGGATTGCCGATCCTGCACTTCGATCGGCAGCTGCGCCTGCGCTTCGCCAACAAGCCGTTTGCCGATTGGATCGGCGTACCGGCCGACGATCTCATCGGCCATGCCCTTTCGGACTTCCTGCCGTCCGACGCGCTCACCGAGATGCAGGGGTACATCGAGCGCGCCTTCGCCGGCGCCACCGTCGCGTACGAGCGGCGCGAGCGCCGCGCATCGGGCGAGTTGCGCTGGGTGCGCGTCACGCTGTTCCCCGATCGGGAGCTCGGCGGGCGCGTCGGCGGTGCGTTTGTCGTGTGGAACGACATCGAAGACGACGTGCGCGTGCGCGATGCGCTGAAATCGCAGCAGCAGCAACTGCGGCTTTTCGCCGACAACATTCCGGGACCGATCGCGTATCTCGACAAGAGCCTGCACTACACGTTCGTCAACCAGGCGTTCGCGAACTGGGTGTGCAAGCCGCAGGACGAGATCTACGGCAAGACGCCGTTCGAGGTGATGGCTTCCGACGTGGCGGCGTTCCTGCGCCCGGTGCTGAAGCGCGCGCAGGCGGGGGAGCACGTCGAGTACGAGCGCGTCGGCCAGAACGCGAACGGCCAGCGGCGCTGGATGCACGGACGCATGGCGCCCGACCTCGACTCCACCGGCAAGGTGCGCGGGCTCTACTGCACCGAGTACGACATCCACGACCTCAAGCAGACCGAGCAGGAGCTCGCCGCGCGCGAGAAGCAGCTGCGCCTTTTCACCGACAACATTCCCGAGCCCGTCGTCTATCTCGATGCCGAGCGCCGTTACGTGTTCGTCAACGAGGCGTTCCTCGATCTCTACGGACTGCCGCGCGAGGACGTGATCGGCAAGAAGCCCGAGGAAGTTCTCGGCGTCGAAGGCTCACAGGCATTGACGCCCGATCGCGACCGCGCGATGAAGAGCGAGGCGCTCACGTACGAGCGCGCGGTGATCGACGTCGTGGGCCGCACGCGCTGGATCCGCGCGCGCTGCGTGCCCGACCTCAATTTCGACGGCAGCGTGCGCGGCGAATACGTCGTCGGCCACGACATCACCGATCTCAAGCTCGCGCAGGACGCACTCGCCGCCCGCGAGTCGCAGCTGCGCGCGATCATGGACGGCGTGCCGGCACCCGTCGCGTACATCGACCACGACGAGCGCTGCCACTACGTCAACCGCACGTTCCTGCAGTACTTCGGCCTGACCGTCGATCAGATCGGCTACCTGCGCCTGCGCGACATCGTCGGCCAGTCGCTCCACCAGAGCGCGCAGGCGATGCTGTCGCGCGCGCTCGAAGGCGAATCAACATCGTTCGACCGCCTGGTGCCCGGGGCCAACGGCGCGCGGCGCTGGATGACGATCCGTGTCGTCCCCGATGCCGGACCTTCCGGCGAGGTGCATGGCGCATTCGTGCTGATGAACGACATCCACGGCCTCAAGCAGGCGCAGGAGGCGTTGCGCGCGTCGGAAGGCGAGCTGCGGCTCATCATGGACAACGTGCCGGCGCGCGTGTCGTACATCGACCGCGACTACCGCTATCGCTTCCTGAACGGCCACAACGAGCAATGGCTCGGCGCGAGCCGCGATGCGATGACCGGCCGCGCGATCTCGGAGGTGGCCGGCGCGGCGCGCTTCGAGACGCTGAAGCCGCTGCTCGATCGCGTGCTCGAAGGCGAAGTGGTGTCGACGGAAATGCGGCTGCCGCAACCGTCGGGCGAAATGCAGTGGGAGGCGATCCACTACGCGCCCAATCGCGACAGCGATGGCAACGTGATCGGCATCTATGCCGTGCACACCGACATCCACGACCAGAAGCGCAACGAGGATGCGCTGCGCCACGCGAACTGGATGCTGTCGTCGCACATGAGCAACACGCCGCTGGCGGTGCTCGAATGGGACCGCGACCAGAAGCTCGTCCGCTGGTCGCCGCAGGCCGAGGTGATCTTCGGCTGGGACGAGAAGACGATGCTCGGCAGGTCGATCACGAACAATCCGTTGCTGCACGAGGACAACGCGAAGACGATGAGCGAGCTGATCGACCGGCTGCTGTCGGGGCACGAGCCGCGTGAAACGTCGATCACGAAAAACTACCGCCAGGACGGCAACACGGTCTGGTGCGAGTGGTATCACTCGGCGCTCGTCGGCGACGACGGCAAGGTGGTGTCGCTGCTGTCGTTCGTGCAGGACGTGAGCTCGCGGATGCAGGCCGAGGAGCGGCTGCAGTACATGGCCACGCGCGACGCGCTGACGGGTCTCCCGAACCGGCTGGTGCTGCACGAGCGGCTGACGCAGGCCATCGCGCAGGCACGCCGCAGCGGCCGGCGCGTCGGCGTGCTGTTCATCGACCTCGACCGTTTCAAGAACGTCAACGACACGCTGGGCCACCGCATCGGCGACGAGCTGTTGAAGCACGTCACGCGCGCGCTGGCCGAGGCGCTGCGCGAAAGCGATCTGCTCGCCCGGCTGGGCGGCGACGAGTTCATGGTGATCGTCGAGGACTTCGACGAGCCGCAGGTGCTCGGGCGCATCGCGCAGAAGCTGCAGGAAGCGATCGCGCAGCCGTTTCGCATCGAGGACCACGACATCTACGTGACGTCGTCGATCGGCATCTCGGTGTTTCCCGACGATTCCGACGATCCCGAGGAGCTGATGAAGCACGCGGACGTCGCGATGTATCGGTCGAAGGAGCTCGGGCGCAACACCTATCAGTTCCTGGACGCCGATCTCGCCGAGCGGCGCTTACGCCAGCACACGCTCGAAACGGCGCTGCGCGGTGCACTGAAGGACAACGCGCTGCGCCTTTATTACCAGCCGGTGGTGCGCATCACCGACCGCGCGATCGTCGGTGCCGAAGCGCTGTTGCGCTGGACCGATCCTGATCACGGCGTCGTGCCGCCGCAGGTGTTCATTCCGCTCGCCGAGGAATCGGGATTGATTCATGCGCTCGGCGACTGGGTGCTGAAGACCGCAGCCGCGCAGTGCGTCGCGTGGCGGCGCGCCGGCATGGCGTTGAGGATTTCGGTCAACCTGTCCGCGAAACAGTTCTATCGCGAGGACCTCGCGCAGCGGATCACCGAGATCGTGCGCGGCGAAGGCTGCGAGCCGGCGTGGCTCGAGCTCGAGGTCACCGAGACGAGCCTCATGCACGACCTCGACGCCATCCGCAAGGTGCTGCACCAGTTGCGCGGCGAAGGCTTCACCGTCGCGATCGACGATTTCGGCACAGGCTATTCGTCGTTGACGCATTTGAAGCATTTCCCGATCGACACGCTGAAGATCGACATCTCGTTCATCGCCGATCTCGAGACCGACCAGGGCGATGCGGCGATCACCGAAGCGATCATCGGCCTCGCACGCGGCCTCGGCCTCAAGGTCGTCGCCGAAGGCGTGGGCACACGCGCGCAGCTCGAGTTCCTCGACGTGCGCGGCTGCCACTGCTTCCAGGGCTTCTGGGTCAGCAAGCCGCTGCCGGCCGCGGAGTTCGTCGAGTTCGTGAAGAAGCGCCCGAGCTGAAATCGGGGTCGAAGCTGCAGGTGATCGAGACCGGCGCCGAGATCTCACTCCAGCGTCGCAATCCACGCCTCGAGCGCCGTCGCGACGGTGAGCCACGCCGGCTCGAGCATCAGCAGATGGGCAAGCCCCGGCAGGATCGTCGCTTCGACGTTGTGATGCCGCGCCGTCGCCCTCACATCGTGAGGAGTGCAGATCCGGTCGCCTTCGGCACCGAGCACGAATACCGGCCGGTGGTTGCCGCCGGGCAGCGCCCAGTGCAGACGCAGCGACAAGTCGAAGAGCGCGCGTGGTGACTCGGCAGTGAAATGCTGCGCCGCCTGAGCCAGCAGGGCGGCAGGCATCTCGTCGCTGAAATAGAACGGCCGCAGCGCCTTCAGCACATCCACCGACAGGCGGGATGGATCGCCGTTGCCGATGTGCATCAGCGAATCGGGATGCGACGCCGCGAGCCGCGTCGCGATCGCGAGGAGTCCCGCCGGGGGCAACGGCGCGAGCAGCGCGGCGCCACGAACCGGGCGCTTCGCGACAATCCGCTCGACGACCGCTGCGCCCATCGAATGCCCGATCAGGATCGGCGGGGCGCTCAGCGTGCCGGCGATATGCTCGACATCCGCTTCGTAATCGTCGAGGCCGGCGATGAACAGCGAATCGCGGCCGCCGCTCGCGCCATGGCCACGAAGGCTCAGTGCGTAAGCGGGATAGCCCTGCGCGGCAAACCACGGGAGAAAATACGGCTCCCAGAACCAGGCGTCGCAATAGCCGCCGTGGACGAACAACAGCGGAGGCTTGCGCGACGGGCGCGCCGGCAGCCGCTTGCGGGTTTCGAGGAGCGCCTCAGGCGGTAGCATTGCGCGCGAGTGACCAACGATGTTCCAGGACCTGAAACGACCGGGGATTGTGACAGACACGACGACGCCCTCGCCGACGTACGACGCCGCGTGCAGGCGCTGCGTTCGTCTTGCGACCTTCCTCGACGACGTGCGCGCCGCGCATCCGGCTTACCGCTGCCTGCCGGTGCCGCCGTTCGGCGATCCCGCCGCGCGACTGGTGATCGTCGGTCTCGCGCCCGGGATGCACGGTGCGAACGCGACGGGGCGCCCGTTCACCGGCGATTTTGCCGGCATCCTGCTCTACGAAGCGTTGCACGCCTATGGTTACGCGTCGTCGCCGCTGTCGCGCACGGCCGACGATCCGCTCACACTCGATGATTGCCGGATCACGAACGCGGTGAAATGCCTGCCGCCCGCGAACAAGCCGCTGCCGGGCGAGATTCGCAATTGCAACGATTACCTCACGGCCGATCTCGCGCTGCTTCCGCCGGGCGGCGCCGTGCTCGCGCTCGGTCGCATCGCACACGATGCGACGCTCCTTGCGCTCGGATTTCGTCGAAATCACTTTCCGTTCGCACACGGTGCACGGCATTCGCTGGCCGAGGGGCGCGTGCTGTTCGACAGTTATCATTGCAGTCGCTATAACACGAACACGAGGCGGCTCACGCCGCCGATGTTTCATTCGGTGTTCGACGCAATCGCCGATCACCTCGGACGGCCCGGGCGATGACCAAGGTATCGCGCCTCAACCGCCGCGTCGTCGATGCCGAAGCGGGAGCCACCGAATTCGACGCGCACGAGCTCATCGCATCGCTCCCGCACCTGCCTGGCGTCTACCGGATGTTCGACGCGGCGGGTGGGGCGCTCTATGTCGGGAAGGCGCGCGATCTCAAGAAACGCGTCGCAAGCTATTTCCAGAAGGGCGGCCACGAGCCGCGGATTGCCGCGATGATCGGCCAGGTGGCGCGCGTCGAGACGACGGTTGCCCGCTCGGAGGGCGAGGCGCTGCTGCTCGAGAACAACCTGATCAAATCGCTCGAGCCGCGCTACAACATCCTGTATCGGGACGACAAGAGCTATCCCTACATCTGCCTTTCGGGTGATCCGTATCCGCAACTTCGCTTCCACCGCGGCGCGCTCGATCGCCGGCACCGCTACTTCGGACCGTTTCCCGGCGCAGGTGCGGTGCGCGAGGGCATTGCGCTATTGCAGAAAGTGTTCCAGCTGCGCACCTGTGAGAACACCGTGTTCGCCAATCGTTCGCGACCGTGCATGCTGCATCAGATCGAGCGCTGCACCGCGCCGTGCGTGGCGCTGATCAGCGAGGCCGATTACCAGCAGGACGTGGCCGCTGCGCAGCTCTTCCTGCAGGGGAAGACCGACGAGGTGCTCGCGCAGCTCAAGCGGCAGATGGACACGGCTGCCGCGGCGCTCGAATTCGAGCGGGCGGCTCGAACGCGCGACAAGATCGCCCGCCTGCAGCAATTGCAGTCGCGACAGTTCGTCGAAAGCGCGACCGCGAGCGACATCGATGTCGTTGCCGCCGCACACGAGCAGAACGTGTTTGCGGTCAATGCGGTGATGATCCGTGGCGGCCGCCATGTCGGCGACCGTACGTTCTTCCCGCGCCACGCGGAGCCCGGTGACGACGTCACCGACGTGGTCAGCGCATTCCTGGCGCAGCACTACGTCGACCGGCCGGTGCCACGCACGATCGTTGCACCACAGGCCAACGACATCGAGGCGCTCGCCGACGTGCTGACCGAGCAGGCGGTGCACAAGGTCGAGATCGTGACGAACCCGGGCGGCGAGCGGCGCGTATGGGTGGCGATGGCGACGCAGAACGCAACGCTCGCCATCCGCCAGAAACTTGCGCAGAAGGCGACGCAGGAGGATCGTCTCGCCGCGCTGCAGGAGGCGCTGCAGCTGCCGCCGACCGTACAGCGCATCGAGTGCTTCGACGTGTCGCACACGATGGGCGAGGCGGCCGTCGCGTCGTGCGTGATCTTCGACAGGCTCGCCATGCAGACATCGGAGTACCGGCGCTTCAACGTAACGCCGGCGCACGCAGGCGACGATTACGCGGCGATGCGCGAGGCGTTGACGCGGCGCTGCGCGCGCATCGTTTCGGGCGAATATCCCGCGCCGGATCTGCTCGTGATTGACGGCGGTCGCGGGCAGGTGAACGTCGCCGCCGACGTGCTGGCGGAGCAGGGGTTGCATCAGACGTCGCTGATCGGCATCGCGAAGGGACCCGAGCGGAAGCCCGGCCTCGAGGATATCGTTTTCCCCGGCCGCGAAGCGGTGCTCAACCTGCCCTCCGACCACCCGGGACTGCATCTGCTGCAGCAGATCCGCGACGAGGCGCATCGCTTCGCGATCCAGGGTCATCGCGCGCGACGCGCAAAGGCGCGCAACACGTCGACACTGCAGGAGATCAGCGGCATCGGCGCCAAGCGCCGCCAGGCGTTGCTCGCGCATTTCGGCGGCTTGAAGGGAATGCAGTCGGCGAGCGTCGAGGATCTCGCGCGAGTACCCGGCATATCGCACGCGCTGGCCGAGCGCATTTACGGCGAGCTGCACTGAAAGCGCGTGTTCGTCGCGCGGCGGCCGCATGCGGTTCGCGGCGTAGAATCATCGGGTTGTCGTCGCCGCAGCGCAAATGATTCCGAACATTCCCACCGCCCTGACGTGGCTGCGGATCGTGCTGATCCCGGTGTTCGTCGGCATCTATTACGTTCCCCAGGAATGGCTCACCCCGGTGATGGCCAACTGGATCGGCATGGGCGTGTTCGCGCTCGCCGCGGTGACCGACTGGCTCGACGGCTACCTCGCCCGCCGCCTCGGCGCTACGAGCGCGTTCGGCGCGTTCCTCGATCCCGTGGCGGACAAGCTGATGGTTGCGGCCGCGTTGATCCTGCTGGTCGAGCTCGGACGCGCCGAGGCGTATCTCGCCATCATCATCATCGGCCGCGAGATCGCCATTTCGGCGTTGCGCGAGTGGATGGCGCAGCTCGGCCGTTCCCGCAAGACGGCGGTTGCATTCATCGGCAAGATCAAGACGGTGGCGCAAATGACGGCACTGATTGCGCTGCTTCTGTGGGAAAACGTGATTCCCGGAGTGTCCACACCGCTGCTCGGGACGTTTGCCCTGTGGATCGCCGCCATCCTGACGCTCTGGTCGATGTTCCACTACCTGCGCCGCGCCGCCCCGCACTTCCGCGCCGAGGCGTTGCCGCGCGAGGCGGAGCCGCGGCCGCGACAATCAGAGTCACGTTCGCGCAAGGCGAAGCCGGGCGTGCGCGCAGCGCGGCCGCGAGCGCATTAGATTCGGTGCAATCGTCATCCACCTTTGCCGCGTGTTGCCGAACGATGAGCGAAGTGCGGCCGTGTTAAAATTCGCGCCGCGACGCAGTGGCCAGAGCGGCTGCGGCGCTTCTCCCGTTCCCCGATAGCTCAGTTGGTAGAGCGACGGACTGTTAATCCGCAGGTCCCAGGTTCGAGCCCTGGTCGGGGAGCCAATTTCATTCAGAGACTTAGCGCGAAGTTATAGCGTTTTGCGACTTCGCGTTTGCTCTATCGTAAGACCGAATCAAAACACCAAATTTCGATTGATTCCCTGTGTGCGGGACGTGCATGGACGCGCGGGACCGCGGAGGCGGAACTGATCGATCGAAATGCAAGCCCGGCGCTTGCCGGATCGTGCGTTTCCGTCTGAGCCATCTCACGAAAACCGTCAGCAGGATTTCTGCCACCACCGGCCAAGTAAAGACATCATCCAAACTGCTGCACCACCTCGACGGCTCCGCTAAGGCGGCCGGTCGCATTTCTGCGCACCGGGGTCGTGATATAGTCAACACAGTTGACTATAATGACACTTGATGGAGACGCCGTGTCCGGGACTCAGACGTTCATCGATTCATCGCGGGCGCAATGGTCGAAGATCGACTTTCTGCCCGGCGTTGAATTGCTTCCATTGGCGGAGCCGGTTCCCAACGGATCGGTTCATGTCGCACGCCTCGCGGCCGGCACGGTAATCCCGCCGCATACTCATCCTGCGGACGAGTTTGTCTATGTCCTCTCGGGAACGATTGAGACCGGGCGCACACGGTGTCCCGCGGGCACGTTCTGGCGCACTCCGGCGGGTACACAGCAGGGGCCCCATGTAGCCGTAACCGACGTTGAGATTCTGACAGTTAGACTTGGAGCCATGGGTCCATTCGACGGTGTCTGAACGACGAAGTCGTCGCACAATATCGAATCCATTCGACGCGAATCAGCTCGCCCGCTCGCGAGGAAGCAACCTCCGCCAGCTACTACTGCGGGCGTCACGCATGATCAATCAAGACGTGACGATCGCGTTGCGCGCCGCTGGATTCAAGGATTTGAAGAACAGCCAGGTATTCTGTCTCGCGCACATCGACCTGAACGGCACCAGCATCGTCGATCTGGCCGAGCGAAGTAACGTCAGCAAGCAGGCGGCCAGCAAGCTCGTCAGTGAGCTCGTCGCGCTCGGCTATCTATCGACATCGCAAGCGCCGTCGGACGGCCGGGCGATACTCGTGCAGTTCACACCGCAAGGGCGGGCGCTGATGCAACACAGTTTTAAGTTATTCGCGGACATCGAACGCGACTACAGCGGCCGCCTGGGAGCGCAGACTTACGCCGTCCTGAAGCGCGCGCTGCAGGAGCTTGCTGATATGAGACCTTCAAGTAACGATTAAGGCTCCCTGCGTCATCAGCAATGTCAGGGGCAGGCGTATCGCATTGGCCGGTTCCGGTCGACGTGCGACGGTCGCCAACCGGTCGAAGTTGTGTGAAAACGCCCTGATGCGGCAGTTCCCGAACCGCCGACCGTGCTAATGATCGCGCTGACGATCGTCGCGCTGGCGGTCACGAGTAGGCAACGGCTCTTCAGCGCGGTAACCCGGTCCGACGCCCCGGGTTGACAGCACGTTCAAATGTCTATACAAATGCGCGATGAAGGCCGATCGTGCGGACCCGAGCGAACCTCCCGCGCGTAGCTTCGATCTCGCGGCGTTCCATCCTCAGCCGGCCGTCGCGCTGCACCATCAGATCAAGGAGGATCTCGCCCTCCACTTGCGCTCGGACCGATTCGCGCCCGGCCGCGCGCTGCCGTCGGAAGCAGTGCTGTGCGCGCACTACGGCGTCAGCCGCGGCACGCTGCGCCGCGCGATCGCCGATCTCGTCGCGGACGGTCATCTCGAGCGCTACCGCGGCCGCGGAACCTTCGTCTGCCGGTCCAAGCTCGAAAGCGGTGTGGTGGGGGCGTACAACCGTTTCCACCTCGTGGGGCCGCCGCTCGATGCGGCGTGCCGGATACTGCTCTTGCAGCGGATCCGCGCCTCGAGCGATGTCGGCGCGATGCTCCACGTGCAGACGGGAACCAGCCTGTGGATGCTCGAGCGCGTGCGTTTCACCGAAGGCACCCCAGTCGGGCTGCAGACGAGTTTTCTGCCATACAAGCTGTGTCAAGGGCTCGCGCAACAGAATCTGTCCCAGCTCCATCTGATCGACGTGCTGCGGGACGCGTACGGTGTGCACCTCGGCAGCGCGGTCGAGTACGTCGAGCCCACGGTCGCCGACGGCTACGCCGCACGCCATCTCGGGGTGCGCTTGCGGACGCCGCTTTTCCAGATCGAGCGCACGACGTGCACGGTCGGCGGCGTTGTTGCGGAGTACCGGCGCGGCGTCCTGCGCGGTGACATCTACCGCTACCGGATCGAGCTGCGATGAACAATTATCGCGCGGCCTCGTACGCGGCAGCATCGAGATCGACGATGCCCGCCGGGCCGCTTCGCATGCAGTGAGGACGTGGCAACGATGAAACCCACCAATCTTCTCGTGCTGATGTCAGACGAGCATAGCCGGCGCGTCCTCGGCTGTTACGGCCATTCGATGATCAGGACGCCGTATCTCGACGGGCTCGCGCAGCGCGGGGTTCGCTTCAGTGACGCCTACTGCAACGCACCGATTTGCGTGCCCTCCCGGGCAAGCTTCGCGACCGGCCGCTACGTCAACGAGATCGGGTTCTGGGACAACGCCATTCCTTACGACGGCAGTGTGCCCTCATGGGGACATCGGCTCATCGCCGATGGACATCGCTCCGTTTCAATCGGAAAGCTGCACTATCGCAGCACCGAGGATGACAACGGGTTCGATGAGGAGATCATGCCGCTTCACGTGGTCGACGGTGTCGGGGATCTGCTCGGGCTGATCCGCGATGACCTTCCGGTTCGCGCTGCCGCGCTCAAGCTCGCCGACGAGGCGGGCCCCGGCGACTCGAGCTATCAGAGGTACGACGACGACATCACCGCCGCGGCCCAGAATTGGCTGCGCCGGGAAGCGCCGAAGCACCGCGACAAGCCATGGGTGTTGTTCGTCTCGCTCGTTTGCCCGCACTTTCCGCTCAAGTCGCGCGAGGCGTTCTACCGGCTCTATCCGGAACATGAGGTCCCGTCGCCGACTATGTATTCACCCGGCGAGCGGCCCGATCACCCCTATATCGCGGCGATGCGCCGGTGCATGGTCTACGACCAGGCATTCGACGAGGCCAAGGTGCGTCGGGCGCTCGCAGCGTACTTCGGCATGGTCACGTTTCTCGACGACAACGTTGGCAAGATCCTGTCCACGCTCGACGAGACGGGACTCGTGCGGGACACGCGTGTGATCTACACGAGCGATCACGGCGACAACCTCGGCAGCCGGGGCTTGTGGGGAAAATCGACGATGTACGAGGAGTCCGCCGGAGTCCCGCTCATCATGGCCGGTCCGGACATCTCGCCGGGCATGGTATGCCGCGAGCCGGTGAGCTTGGTCGATTGCTTCCCGACGATACTCGAAGCCGCAGGCGTGCCGCCGCATCCCGACGACCATAATCTGCCCGGTCATTCGCTCTTCGATCTTGCGCGCGGCACCGCGCCGCGCCGAACCGTGCTGTGCGAGTACCACGCGGCGGGCGGCGCGACCGGGGCGTTCATGATTCGCCACGGCCCGTTCAAGTTCGTCCACTACGTCGGCATGCCGCCGATGTTGTTCGACCTGGATCGCGACCCGGAGGAGCGCAACGACCTCGCGACCGATCCCGGCTACGCCGGTTTGATTCGCGACTGTCTCGCGCAGCTGCGGAGGATCGTCGATCCTGAAGCGGTCGATCGTCGCGCGCGCGCGGACCAGGCGGCTCGCATCGCGCAGTTCGGCGGCCGCGAGGCAATCCTCGCGCGTGGCTCCTTCGGCTATTCGCCGATCCCTGGAGAGAAGGCGCTTTACGGCTGAAACCCTTGGTCCATGTGAATTGATTCGACACCGAGCGTCGGGAGGTGACATGAAACGAACCATGCGCAGTCACTCGTACAGTCGCCGCATCTTCCTCAGCCGCATGAGCGCGGCCGTGGGCGCAAACTCCGGCCTCGTGCGAACGGTCGGCCCGGTGTGCGCGCTCGCCGCGGGCGCGAGCGCGTCTGCGCGTGCCGCCGCCGCAGCGACGGGCGCGGACGTCGCGAAGGCCAAGTCTGAAGGCAACGTGATGCTGTACACGAGCCTCGACACCAAAATCGTGGACGCGATCATCAAGCCCTTCCAGGAGCAGTACGGCATCAAGGTCCAGTATTACCGCGGCGGATCAGCGGACGTGTCGTCGAAGGTGCTCGCCGAGGCCGCGGCAAGACGCATCCAAGCCGACATCGTCGACGCGTCCGATGTCGGCGCCTTTCTCGCGATGAAGAGCGTCGGGATCCTCAAGCCCTACGACTCGCCGTCGACCAAGGCCGTAGCAGGCAACCTGCGCGATCCGGACAACACCTGGGTCGCCGACCGACTAACCCAGGCCGCGATCCAGTGGAACACCAAGCTCGTCGGGAGCGCACCGCCGCAGCACTGGAAGGACCTGTCGGATCCGCGCTTCGCAAGCAAGCTCGTGTTCTTCAGCAGCAGCAACGGTGACGGCGGGCCGCGACTTTATACGCTGGCGTTGGCATTCGGATGGGAGTTGCTGGAGTCGTATGCGGCGAACAAGCCATTGCGTGTCGCGACACCGCAGCTCGTCACCCAGTTGCTCGAAAGCGGCGAGCGGGCTGCCGCGTTTTGCACCAACGACAACATCGCGTGGCGCTCGAAGAAGCTCGGCAAGCCGACCGATTACGGCTTTCCGACCGAGGGCGTGCCGACCGAGCTCGGCGCGGTGGGCCTGCTCAAGGATGCGCCGCACCCGAACGCCGCAATGCTGTTCTACGATTGGTGGATGAGCGAAACGGGGCAGAAGATCCTGGTCGATGGTGGAAAGTATTCGAGCCGGTCGGATCTCGCACCGCCATCGGGCAATCCACCACTCAAGGAATTGAAACTTCTCGTCCTCGATTATGCAAAATACCAGGCGCAGCGCACGCAACTGCTGGAACGGCTGACGCGCATCTTCGGCGGCGAGTGGGGCGCGTAGCGTTCACCGCGTTTGGGCGGGTCGCTTCGACGTGAGAGCGGCGGCACACGCCGGTGCAGGCGGGGTACCGACCGGCGCCGGCGAAGCGTCGACCGCTGCGGGAGACGCGATCCGAGCGGTCACGCTCGGCCTCGCGGTCGTCGCGTTCCTGTTGTTCATCGGCTACCCGCTGTGCTGGCTGGTGTTCGGAGCCGTAGGGCTGCCCGGCGATTTCAGTCCGCATTTCCTGGTTCGTGCGCTCACCCGGCCGGAGAACGTCGCCGCATTGGTGAACACCGCTCTCCTGGCGATCGGCGTGGGACTCCTGGGCATTGTTATCGGCGTTCCCGTTGCATGGGCCACAGCGCGCACCGACGTGCCCTTGCGCAACGTCTTCCATGCTTTGGTGGGGCTCGCCTACATCCTGCCGCCGTACCTCACGAGCGTCGCGTACATCATCCTGCTCGGTCCCAATGCGGGGTATCTCAACCGGTTGATCGCGTCGACGGGCATCCATGGCAGCTCGATCAACATCTTCAGTGCAGCGGGCGTTACGTTCGTCATCGCGATGCACGTCTACGCCATCCCATACTTCCTCACTTACGGCGCGCTGAAATCGGTCGATCCCTCGCTCGAGGAATCCGCGCGCATGCTCGGTGCTGGTCGATGGACGATGCTTCGCCGCATCACGCTTCCGCTGGTGGCTCCGGCAATCACCGGTGGCGCGCTGCTCGCCGCAATCAATTCCATGGCGCTGTTCGGGCCGCAAGCGTTTCTCGGTCTGCCCGCGCAGATCGTGTATCTGCCCACCCGGATCTATGGCGCGCTCAGCGGTTATCCGCCGCGCTACGCGGACGCCTCCGCGCTTTCGATCGTGCTGGTGCTCGTGACGGTGATCGGCCTCTCCGTGCAGCGCCGCTACCTCGGCCACCGCTCATTCGTGACGGTCGGCGGCCGCGGCGTGCGGTCGGCTCGTCATGCGCTCGGTGCCCTGCGGTGGCCGCTTGCGCTTGTCTTACTCGTCGTCGTGGCGTTGAGCTCGATCGCGCCGCTTGCGGTTCTCGTGGCTGCGGCCTTCAGCAAGGTCTGGACCGAGCCGCTCACGCTCGACAACGTTACGCTCGCTAACTTCGTCGCGGCGCTGGCCGACAACCAGATCGCGGCGCGCGGCGTCTTCAACAGCTTCAGGCTGGCCATCGCCGCGGCAACGCTCGCGATGCTGATCGGTCTGGCGATCGCGTATCTCGATTTGCGCACGCGACTGCGCGGGCGCCGCCTGCTCGATTATCTCGCGATCCTGCCCCTCGGGCTCCCCGGAACCGTGCTGGCCGTGGCGCTGTTGCAGGCGTTCATCCGCTTCCCGGTGCCGATCTATGGAACGATCTGGATCCTGCTCATTGCGTACGTTGCGCGCTCGATGCCAATCGCGGTGCGCGGTGCAAACGGGGCCCTGCGACAGGTCGACGTGTCACTGGAAGAGGCAGCCCGCGTTGCCGGCGCGTCGTGGCTCACCACGGTCCGGCGGATCCTGCTGCCGATCGCGCGATCCAACCTGATGCTCGCGTGGCTGCTGGTGTTCATTCCTGCGTTGGGTGAGCTGAGCGCGACGATTTTGCTTTACACGAACGGGACCGAAACGATCTCGGTCGCCATCTTCCGGCTGAGTGACTTGGGACAGCTGGAGGTGGTTGCCGCGTTGTCGACCGTGCTGATCGTGGTGATCCTTGTGGCAACGCTCGTAACGCAGTGGCTCGCCGCGCGCGGACGTGGCGGGACGTCTGCCGTACCGAACATGTGAGGCGGAGAGCTCCGATGGCGCAGATCTCGATCAGAGGATTGAAAAAAGGTTTCGACGCTCATCACGCGGTCCGCGGGCTCGATCTCGAAATCCAGGACAAGGAATTCGTGACGCTGCTTGGACCGTCCGGCTGCGGCAAGACAACGACGCTGCGGCTCTTGGCTGGGCTTGCCGCGCCGGATGCTGGAGAGATTGCGATCGATGGGCAAATTGTGTCATCGAAGCGTGGCGTCCTGCCTCCGGAACGGCGTCGGATGGGAATGGTGTTCCAGAGCTACGCGCTTTGGCCTCACATGAGCGTCTTTGAGAACGTCGCGTTCGGGCTGACGCTGAAGCGGACGTCGCGGCGCGAGATCCGCGAGCGTGCCGAGCGCGCACTCGCCATGGTGGGTTTGGAGGGGCTTGCGGCCAGGACGCCCGCGGCGCTAAGCGGCGGTCAACAGCAACGGGTTGCGCTCGCGCGCTCGCTCGTGACCGAACCGGCGATTCTCCTGCTCGACGAGCCTCTCAGCAATCTCGACGCCAAGTTGCGCGAACGAATGCGCGTCGAACTCAAGGATCTCCAGCGCCGCACGGGAATTACGTTCGTGTACGTGACTCACGACCAGGCAGAGGCAATGGCGCTTTCAGACCGGATCGCGGTCATGAACGAGGGACTGTTGCAGCAGTTCGCTGCGCCGCGCGCAATTTACGAGCGTCCGGCGAATCGGTTCATCGCCGATTTCATGGGCGCAGCGAACCTGCTTGCCGGGATGGTCGAGGAGGTGCCCTCTGTTGCCGGCGCGCTTGGCGTCGTTCGCGTCGACCCGACGCTGCGGCTCCAAGCGCTGCTGCCCGCCGGCACCACCAAAGACAAAACCCTCACGGTCATGATTCGGCCGGAGGACATCGCGATCACACGCGACGCTCCCGAGCGCGATCGGAACATCCTGCCAGGCATCGTGGTCAGCAGCAGCTTTCTCGGCAACCTCGTCGACTACTCGGTGGAAACGGCCTGCCTCATGCTGCGTGTTCAGGTTTCCCGCGGCACGATGTTCGAACGCGCGGAACGCGTATACCTTTCCGTCGAGCCTGAGCGATGCGTCGGCATCGACTGAGCGGAGCGGTGATCAAATCGCGGCGCGCTACGTTTTGGAAAACACATCCAATGGGCTTTGAAAGCGGGCGAATGTGGGCGCAGCCAATCATGCTGCAGCAGCGAATCTCATCCTAACGCGGGGTAACAGACCGAAACGGCCTCTACGTCGATTAGGCGCGCGAATTTCGCTTGAGACAGACCCGCGGCGCTTTGCAGCGAGGAGGGGCACGAACGATCGAGAAACTCGTGCGTAGTTTGCGGACTCTTCCGACACTCGCAATTAGCCGCAATCCTGCCCAACCGACCCGCGAGCGTCGACCACCTTGACGGAGCGACCCAGCGACATTCACATGGGCAAAGAAGACCCGCATAATTCACCGCTCGGGCAACATCGCGCGTCGGGGCGAGCCATGGTGCACTGTTCGGGCTGCGGCAACGAAAATCCTCCTGCGGCAATGTTCTGCACGGAGTGTGGCGCGGCGCTTGGGATTGTCTGCCCGTCCTGCAAAGCGCCCGCGTCAGCCAAGGCGAAGTTCTGCGCGCAATGCGGAGCGGCGCTTGCGAGGGCCCAACCCGAAAATGTGTCCACGCCACGCCAGGAGGCCGAGCGCCGCCAACTCACCGTGCTTTTTTGCGATCTCGCGGGATCGACGCCGTTGTCCCAGCGCGTCGATCCGGAGGTGCTGAGCGACATCATTCGGGCCTACCAGGACGCATGTGCAGGCGCGATTACGCGATGGAACGGGTACATAGCGCACTACGTCGGCGATGGTTTGCTGGTTTACTTTGGCTTTCCCGTGGCGTACGAGGACGCCGCCGAGCGTTCCATCGGCGCCGCGCTTAGCATCCTCGAATCGATTGCTGCCCTCGGCACGCTCCATGGCGAGCCACTCGCCGTGCGCATCGGCGTTGCGACCGGATTGTGCGTGGTAGGTGACATCGTAGGTACCGGCGCGGCGCAGGAACAGACGGTTATCGGCGAGACACCAAACCTCGCGGCACGGCTGCAAGGTGTCGCGACGCCCAACTCGATCGTGATCAGTGCCAGCACGAAGGAACTCTTGGGTAACGGTTTCGTGTGCGAGCGCCTCGACCCACTGACGCTCAAAGGCTTCTCGCAGCCGGTCGCAGCCTGGCGGGTCGTCGGAACGCGCGAAGTGGAGAGTCGCTTCGATGCAGCGCACGGCGACCGGTTGAGCCAGTTCGTTGGCCGCGAACAGGAGATTGCACTGCTCATTCAACGGTGGCGCGAGGTTGCCGCAGGCGAAGGGCAACTCGTGCAAGTTGTGGGAGAGGCCGGGATCGGCAAATCCCGTATTACGGACGCACTGCGTGCCGCTGTCGAGGCAGAGGACCTCGTGCGACTGCAATTCCAGTGTTCGCCGCACCATGTCAACAGCCCCCTGCATCCGGTGATCCAGCACATGCGCTTCGCGGCGCGCATGTCGACCCAGGACAGCGACGAAGTGAAGCTCAACAAGCTGGAAAGCCTCATCGGCGACCCGCACGCCGTGCTGCGTGAGGCTCCGCTCCTGTCCCGGCTCTTGTCGCTACCCGGAGAACAGCGCTACGGCGCCGTGCGGCTTACCGCTCAGGAGGAGAGGCAACAGACATTGCGTGCGCTGCTCGCAATGTTCGAGCGGCTGAGCCGCGAAAAGCGCGTGCTTTTTGTCGTTGAGGATGCACATTGGATAGATCCCACTACGCGCGAGCTACTGGACCTCATCGTCGATCGTATTGCAGGATTACGGACGCTCATGGTCGTGACACATCGACCTGAATTCGAGGCCTACTGGAGCGCGCTGCCTCTTTGCACCGTGCTGACATTGAACCGCCTGAGCACCAAAGCATGTGCAACGCTGATCGATGACCTGACAGGCGGTCTGCCACTGCCTGAAGAAGTCCAAGCGCAGATCATGCAGAAAACGGACGGCATCCCGCTGTTCGTCGAGGAGCTTACCAAGACGGTGCTCGAATCTGGGTTGCTCGAACGCCGTGCCGATGGCTACGTGCTCGCCGGGCCGCTGCCGCCGCTCGCTATACCTTCGACCCTGCAGGACTCGCTCATGGCGCGGCTCGACCGCTTGGAAGGCGTAAAGGAAATCGGTCAAATAGCTGCGGCAATTGGAAGAGAGTTTCCTCTTGCGCTGCTCGATGCCGTGGCGCCTATCCACGGTACTCAACTCGATGCCGCGCTTGCGCGCCTGGCAGACTCCGAGCTCATCTTCCGGCGCGGCGTGCCGCCGGACGTGAGTTTCGTCTTCAAACACGCGCTGATCCAGGACGCCGCCTACGAGACTCTTCTTCGGAGCCGCCGCCAGCAGATCCACGCGCGGATTGCGGAAGCCCTGCGCACGCAGTTCATTGAACGCGCGGAGGCCGCGCCGGAGTTGGTCGCGACCCATTTTCATCGTGCCGGCCTCTTCAAGGAGGCAGCGCCTTACTGGTTGCTCGCCGGTCAGCGCGCGGTGGCGAGATCTGCCAATGTCGAAGCAATCGCCCATCTGAGTGAAGGTCTGGAAGCGCTACGCAACATTCCCGAGCAGCGCGAACG